>Ga0126371_10000559_pt1 | contig 31014 bp, 22 predicted proteins | sample PanSoiMetaPlot_4_FD_110145 | JGI IMG/M metagenome (GOLD analysis project Ga0126371, IMG submission 110145) | Tropical forest soil microbial communities from Panama - MetaG Plot_4 | ecosystem: Environmental > Terrestrial > Soil > Tropical forest > Bulk soil | place: Panama | collected 2016-02-17 | reverse complement strand
TGGCATCCGGCTTCGACTATGTACTGAGTCCGAGCCTGATCACAGACTTCCGATTCGGGTATTTCAAATACCACGTTAACGTAAGTCCCAATAACACGGGGACGCCGATGAAAGATGCTGGTGTTCCTGGCATCAATCTCGGGGACACCTTTACGGAAGGCTTCTCACAGCTAAGCTTCGCTGGCAATAGCGCGAGCGACATTCAGAAGGCCGCCGGCATCAGTGAGTTCGGCGAAGGTCTTGATGTAGGCCGCTGCAACTGCCCGCTGGTCGAGAGCGAGAACCAGATTCAATTTGTAAACAACTGGACAAAGACTTCGGGCACTCACCAATACAAGTTCGGCGGCGATATTCGATACGCTCTGAATCTGCGCGTGCCGAGCGATCGTCATAGAACAGGCGAACTTTCCTTCGATAAGGGATTCACATCCAATCCGGCTAACACTGCACAGCCCGGCGGATCCGCGCTGGCGACAATGTTGTTGGGTGAATCGACCGCTATCGCTCGTTATGTGAGCTCGAGCACGGATGCGGCGGAACGCCAGAAGCGATGGTTCTTCTACGGACAAGACACGTGGAGAATGACTCCAAAGTTGACACTTAATTATGGATTGCGCTGGGAGATCTACTTCCCAGAGACCGTGAACGCCAAAGGCAATGGAGGCCTGCTGAACTTGTCTGATGGCACTGTCCACGTAGCTGGTGTCGGCGGAGTGGACATGAATATGGGAGTGGAAAACAGCTACAAGAACCTAGCGCCGCGTATTGGCCTAGCATATCAATACAATGAAAAAACTGTTGTTCGCATGGGGTACGGACGCAGCTTTGACATCGGTGTTTTCGGTTCGATCTTTGGTCACACGGTTACCCAAAACCTGCCAGTACTCGCCAGCCAGCAGTTGAACGCTCCGAGTTCAACGACAGGAGTCTTCACGTTGGCGCAGGGTCCGCCAGCTCCGACCCCAATCGCTGTTCCGAGTAACGGCTTGCTGCCGTTACCGAACGGGATCAACGGTCGCGCTCGTCCTTTCCACGTACGCATCCCGACGCTTGATGCGTACAACCTGACCATTCAGCGCCAGGTAACGAACACTGTTACAGCCGAGATTGCCTATGTCGGCAACAAGGGAACACACGTGTTCGCTGGCAACAATCCGGATATCAACCCAAACGAGCCCAACGTGATCGGCTTCCACCCGCAGCTCCCGAATTGCGTAGGTGCGGCCACGACAAACTGCAACGTGGCCAAGAACAACCGAAGGGCGTTCTTTGCACCGTTCGGTTGGACGCAGGACATCACCTACTTCGCCAATGCCGCCAGCAGTAGTTACAACGCACTGCAAACCAGAGTCGAAAAGCGATTTTCAGGTGGCTTACAGATGCAGGCGCACTACACCTGGGCGAAGGCTCTGAATTTCGACCAAGACTACTTTGCTATCCAGCCACACCACGGATTGGTGGACTTCAACCGCAAGCATGTGTTTGTCCTGTCCAGTGTGTATGAACTGCCGTTCGGGCATGGAAAAGCGTATGCCTCCAACGTCCCGAAATGGGCCGACTACATCATTGGCGGTCTCCAGGCGAGCGGAAACATTACGTGGAGCAGCGGGCTTCCGTTCAGCGTGAGCTACAACGAGTGCGGTTCCGATATCGATGCTGGTCCGTGCTGGGCAGCTAAGACCGGCAGCGTAAGTACCAACGTGAGTGGGCTGCAAACACCCGCAACGGGATCTCCGTTCCGGACGTTCTTTACGCCGGTGCCGGCGTTTACCACTAATGGAGCTTCCGGCGGCGGATTCACGCGTCCCGCACAGGACACGTTCGGAAGCCGCAATTCGCTGTACGGACCAAGGTACGCGAATGTTGACTTCGCGATTGCCAAGGGCTTCAGCATCACAGAGAGAGCCAACGCTCAATTCCGCGCCGAGATCTTCAACCTGTTCAACCATCCGCAACTGGGAAATCCGAACTCTTGTATCGATTGCGCCGGCTCAGGCACGATTACCGGTCTGGCGGGCAATCTCGCGCAGATGCGGAACATTCAACTGGGACTAAGATTCCAGTTCTAAACAACGTTCCTTAATATTTATTAACCGGAGAGCGACAATGCTCTCCGGTTTTTGTTTGCACGATGTTGCCGGTCGTGTCGTCCGGCAATATCCCGCAACGCTCTCCAGCCAGACTCATCTTTTTCTTGCTGTTGTGGAGTGGCATTGCTGTAGCTTCTCCTCATTCCGTCACCACTAATAGCCAATCCGTCCCATCGCGGAACGCGAACCACGACGCTCTCTGCTCGAAGTGCCATTCTGAGATTGTGGCGAAGTATGCGAAAACCGCCATGGCTCATGCCAGCGGGCAAGCTTCTGATGGTCCGATCCAAGGCAAGTATTTCCACACGCAATCGAAAGTCGATTACCGGCTTCAGGAGGAGGGTGGCAAACTCTGGCTTGATTTCAACCGCAACGATGGCCAAAACCTAGAGGGACGAAGAGAGCTTCTTTACTACATCGGCTCCGGACAACTGAAAGGACGCACGTACCTATTCGAAGTGGATGGTTTGTTATTCGAGTCGCGAATTAACTGGTACGCACAGCAGCGTCTGTGGGACATGACTCCCAATTATGAAAAGGTCAGGGAAGCCCCTCTCAATTTGCCTGCTTTCCCGGAATGTTTGAATTGCCACACCAGCGGCATGCAGCCTCCGGCCGTGGGTACTCAAAATCTCTATCCCGATCCCCCCTTCACTCACGGCGGAATTACCTGTGAACGCTGTCACGGTCCCGCATCGGAACATGCACTGCAGGGAAAGGAGATGATGAGCCTCAGCCATTTGCCTCCGGATCGACGTGATGAAATCTGTATGCAGTGTCATCTGGAAGGAAATGCCAGTGTCGAGCGGCCGCATCGGCATGTCTACGACTACAAGCCGGGAGACGACCTTCTTAATTTCGTCCGCTACTTCGTCTTTGCGAACAACGGAGGACAGCGAGCGGTTAGCCAGTTCGAAGCGTTGGCGCAGAGCAAATGCAAGCGGGTTTCCGGAGAGATGACATGCACTACGTGTCACGATCCGCATAGTGAGCCTGAGCCCGCCCAGGCCGCCGCGTACTTCCGCGGGAGATGTATCTCCTGTCACGGAAATGCGTTTGCGGAGAAACACCATCCGGATGATCCCAATTGCGTTGCATGCCACATGCCTGGACTATCTAGCAAGGATGTAAGCCACTCAGAGGAGACCGACCACCGCATTCTGCGCCGTCCTTTGCGTGAAACTCCGGTGGCCGGAAACTCCCAATTGGGCGAGCTGCAGCCATTTCCCTCGTCCTCGGAGACGAAAAACGATGTCCGCGACCTTGGACTGGCTTACGAGAGTCTTGTGGAGCATGGCGACAACGCAGCCTCCAGCGAAGCGGAACGCCTCCTGCAGCAGGCTGACAAGCAGGATCCAAATGATGCTCCGGTTCTCACCGCGCTGGGCTACATCGCTCAGGAGCGCGGCGACACCAACAATTCCCGGCAGTACTATGAGCGTGCTCTGCAGAACAACGGTGACGATCAGGAAGCCGCTACTAATCTGGCTGTGATCGAGGCCAAAGCAGGACACCTGCGGCGCGCGGTCTCGCTTTGGCAGACGGCCTTCAAGGAAGCGCCGTGGCGCAGCAGTATTGGACTCGACATCGCGCTTGGATACTGCGCAGCAAACCGCTACGATGAAGCCAAGGTCTACGTAAAGCGAGTTCTGGAATTTAATCCGGACTTCGCTATCGGCAGATCATTGTTGGACCGACTGTCAGCAAATCCGCCAGACTGTTCGCTGAGTCGCTGAGTCGGTCAATCTGGATCGATACGCGGAAATTCCACCCGATAATAATGATGCGCAGTTGTTTCCCAATTTTGGCGTTGCTGATCCTGGCACTCTGCACTGTGACCATCGCCGCACCGGTGCAGAGCGAAGTGCCCGCGAATCAGAAATCGGCGGAACCGGTCGCCGCTGATCCGGATCCGCTTGCGGATGCCAGGCGTCTGATCGATGCAGGCAAGTACGACGACGCCATACGGAAATTGGGCGCGATTCAGCAGCAGCATCCTGAGACCAAAGGTCTTCAATATCAATTGGGCGTGGCGTATTACCGCAAAGGAGATTTCGTTCCGGCGCAGTCCGCGCTCGCGCGAGCCATGGAGGAGGATTCCCAAAACCGCGAGGCTGTACAACTGCGGGGATTGAGCCTGGTGCAAATGGGACGCCCGGCGGAGGCAATTCCCTATTTGAAACAAGTGCAGTCCTGGATGGGCTCAGTCAACGTCGATGCCGTCTACGTACTGGGACTCTGCTACGTGCATTCTCAGAATTACGACGAAGCCCGCCGGTCCTTTGCGCAGATGTACGGTGTTCCTCCTGATTCCGCCCAGGCGCATTTGTTTCTTGCACGCATGCTGTTGCGCCAGGGCTATGATCCCGTCGCGGAGCAGAACGCGCAGCAAGCGGCGGCCATGGATCCTAAGTTGCCCCTGGTGCATTACCTGCTCGGTGAGTTTTATCTGTACAAGTCAAACGTTCCCAAAGCGGTAGAGGAATTTGAGTTGGAGCAAAAGCTCAACCCCGCTTATCCTGGCACTTACGATCGTCTTGGCGACTCCTACTCGCGCTTGGGCCGCTACGACGACGCGCAACGCGCCTTGCAGCGCGCGATCCTTCTCGACGCAACTGCCACCGGCCCCTATATCCTCATGGGGAAAGTGCTGATCAAGAAAAAAGATTTCGCTTCAGCCACGACTTACTTGCAGAAGGCCCTGAAAATGGATCCTTCAAACTACATCTCTCATCATCTGATGGGCGAAGCGTACCGCGGCCTTGGACGCATCGCCGAGGCAGAACAAGAGTTGAAAAAGTCGGAGGAACTCCAGGCGACTCAAGAGCCGAAGCCGCAGGGCTAGCTCGATTATGACTAACCGCAGGGCGGTACTTCTATTAACGACAGTTGCTCTCATGGGAAGCGCCTTGGCAGCGGGTCAGGCGAAAGATGCTCCGCCAGTTCACATCACAGTCGAGTGGAGCAGTCCGACTCCGCTCATTTCTCCTACTCCGTCCGGTCCGGCTTCGGCCGGCGCGTTTAATCCAGCGGCGGTCCAACGCGAGGGAAAGACCATTCTGCTCTTTCGCGAGCAAGACACTGCCGGCACGTCGCGCATCGGATACGCCTCGAGCGCAGGTGGTATTCACTTCACGGTTCGCGATCAGCCCGTGCTCGCGCCGGAGACCGATTACGAAAAAGATGGCGGAGTTGAAGATCCGCGCGTCTTGAAGATCGGCGAAACGTATTACATGACGTACACCGGCTACAACAAGAAAGATGCGCAGCTATGTCTTGCCACGTCCACGGATCTGATGCACTGGGAGCGCAAGGGCATTCTGCTTCCGGCGTACAAGGGCAACTGGAATACGGGATGGACCAAATCGGGAGCTATTGTTCCCGAAAAGATCAACGGGAAATGGTGGATGTATTACCTCGGAACGGCGCCTGACAAACGCGATTACATGGGACTGGCGTCCTCTGACGATCTGCTTCATTGGAGTGATGCTACGAAGCAGCCTGTGCTCCCGCGGCGCGGAGGCGCATTCGATTCGCGAGTGATGGAGCCGGGGCCGCCGCCGATCGTAACCGATGCTGGAATCCTCCTGATCTACAACGCCGCCGACGACAATCTCGTGTATACAACAGCCTGGGCACTGTTCGACATGAAAGATCCAGGCAGGCTACTGGCGCGCGCGGGAGCGCCGTTCCTGCGTCCCGAAGCTACCTGGCAGCGAGTGGGCCAGGTTCCCAATGTGGTATTCAGCGAGGGTATAGTGCAGGGCAAGAATAAAGGTCAATGGTGGATCTACTACGGCGGCGCCGACAAATACATCGGAGCGTCGCGCCTCCGGATCTCCGTGAGCCGATAGTCCAATGCCACTAGCCTCCAACCGATCCGCGATCGTTCTCTCTTCAACGGTCATTTTCGTATACGGAACTGTCGCGTCGCTGCTGGGAACACTGCTGCCGAGCCTCTCAGCCCGTTTTCATCTTTCTCCTGAGCACAACGGCTACATCGCTGCGGTGCAAGCCATCGGTGTGGCCCTAGCGACTCTGATCGCCGGGCCACTCATGGACAGTAAGGGAACAAAGGCCACTCTGCTTGGTGGACTCGCATTAATGCTGTCCTCTCTCCTCGGACTGCTGGCGACGACAGGATGGAGCACGCTCATCGTTGCCATCTTTGTTCTCGGTGTTGGAAGCGGAACAGTGATCGTGGCTGCCAATCATCTTGCCGGACAGGTAGATGAGAAACAACGCGCATCGGCGGTCAATCTGGCGAACACATTCTTCGGGCTGGGAGGACTGGCGACACCGTTCATCGCCGGGAATCTTCTTTCCGGAAATCCAATACGGCTCGCGTATCTGGTTGCGGCGCTCACAGCAGGCGCACTATTGATGATATTGAGCGCGCATATTCCAACTCGGCCAAGTGAGGCCTTCCACATATCTCAACTCGCGAAGATCGAGCCAAAGAGTCTGCTCTTGCTTCTCTGCCTAGTTTCGTTCTTCTATGTTGGCTGCGAAATCGCATTTTGGAACTGGCTGCCGAAGTACCTGATCAGCCGCGGCAATGATGCGCGAACTGCGCTCAACATCCTCGGTTTTGGCTTTGCCTGCGGCATGATCGCCGGGCGGCTGCTCGCGCTGCCGCTCTTGCGCCGGCTCTCGCCTGCCGCGGTATGCGTACTCGCCGGCACAGCGATGGCTTCCACGACCTTCGCAACCGTCCACGTTGCCGGTTCCATTGTGGCACTCATTACGGTCTTTCTTTCCGGAGTGGCGATGGGTCCCGTCTTTCCCAGTGCTCTCGGGATTACGAGCGACTCATTCCCTCGCATGACCGGCACCTGCATCGGTCTGGTGATCACGGCTGGATGGTGCGGCGCTGCCATCTCCTCCTGGATTATTGGAAGCATCGCCGGCTCTGATCCATCTCGCTTAGGCCTCGCACTCAGCGTGGTGCCGTTGTTTTCAGCGCTGATCGTTGGATTGACTCTGGCGGTGAGGCGGATGACTTCGAGACCAAGGACGGCGGTGGCTGAGGCAGTAGCGACGTAGGCAAGGAGACGGCTGCTCCCGCTGGCTGTTTATCGTGGCACTGCCACGCGCTCAAGACTCTGCAACGCTTCCGTCACCACTTCCTCGACTGACTTCCCGCTGGTATTGATCGAGGCATCGGCTCTCCGGTACAGTTCCTCGCGCTCCTGCAGAATGCGCTCGAGATCTGCCATCGCCTCAGGATTTTTCGCCATGGGACGCATATCTCCTTGCGCAATGACGCGAGACATATGCTCCTGCTGCGTAGCCTGAAGCCAGATCGTGCAGCAGTTCGCCAGCAGGCGCTCGTAAGTGTCGGGCTCCGAAACGAGACTGCCGCCGGTAGCAACGACAAATCGCTGTTGCGTCTTCAGAAGATCGTCAAGACAACGTCGTTCAAGGCGGCGAAATCCATTCTGTCCGTAGAGATCGAAGATCATGCTCAGCGAGATGCCGCTAGCCTGTTCGATGAGGCGATCGAGTTCGAAGAATGGCAGCTCCAACTCTCGGGCAAGGAGCTTGCCGATCGTCGACTTACCCGCGCCGCGAATGCCGATGAGTGCGACTCGGTGGCGGCGCTCGCTCTCATTGTTCCTTGAGCCGAATCTTTGGACCAGGAGCGCTTGTGCCTCCGTTAATTCCTGCGGCTTAAGCTGATGCAACAGATCAACGGCCCGTATTATCTCGGCTGAGCGCTCGTGCACGCTGGGCAAGATGGCTTCCACAGAAAGGCTGAGTGCCTGTGAAATCTGCCGCAAGATGAGCACCGAAGCATTCCCAGTTCCACTCTCGAGCTGAGCTAGGAATCGCTCTGAGACACCAGATTGATTCGCGAGCATCTTGCGCGTCATGTCGCGTCGCGCGCGGGCCGCACGGATTGCTTCGCCAAGCGATCGCAAGTATTCGGAGTCGCTCGGCTGCGTACACTCTCCTGCCGTTTGTGCAGACGGACGATCAAGCACCGAGCCCATGCCGTTTTGGGATGACTTCTTCATCGCAGCAGCTCAAAGCGAAGGTCGACGATAATGTCCCGCAATGGAGCCTTTTCGACCTCGGCGAATCTCGAAATCGAGGCCAGCGCGTTCCAGCCCGAAGCGCAAGGCATAATCCTGATGTCCTCAAATGGATATGGATCTTCAACGGAGATCAGGCGCGCCGCCTGCAGCTCCTGCAAGAAGGCGTACATCGATTCAACATCCAAACCGGTGGATTCGTAGAGCTCAGGAAGATAAGCAACATCGGCCTGCCGGTCCTGACCGCGGCCGTGATACGCCATTTCCGCAATGGATACCAGCAGCTTCCGCGCTCGTTCCGAAACCGAACGAAGACGATCAGCATAGTCGCGCAGATCCTCGGTATGCTTCGCGCAATCCTGTCTTGCCAGGGTGACGTTATCGAGGCTTGTATTCGTGAGTGTCATCGACTAATTACTCCACGCCGGGCGAGGACGCCTGCCGTTCCGCCCGAAGCCAGCAGCTAGTTAAACCTCACATACTCAAAATCAATCGGTTTGCCATTGATTCCACGCGCGGGAGGAGCGATCCAGTTGGCGAATTTGCCAGGCTCGATCACCTGTCCCATGAGCGGCTCGATGTACTGATGATCGCTCTCCGACGGCATCCAGTGATCGCGCCGGCCGTTCCATTCCGCTTCGGTCATCACCTGGCCATTCGGACTGATGAACTGTCCGGCAAAGTTTCCAATCTTGCGGTGAAAACCGACGTGAGGCAGGTTGAACCGAAATGAAATTCCGAGCTGCTCGGGAATTCGGTTCCAGCGGTTGAGCCCACCCTGAATCTCTTCTATGTAGTCGTCTCGCAAACGGGCATTCAGCGCACTCAGTGCCGGTACACTCTTCTCGAGGATTCGGCCGTTCTCCATGTCGAGCAGCTTGTATTCGTCGGATGAGAGCTTGTGGTCGTCGGAACGTTTGCCCTCTTCATATCGGCCTTTCAAGCCCGTGGTGTAATAAGTCGCCGCATTCGAACTAATGTCCGAGCCAAACAGATCGAGGGTGACGCTGTAATGAAAATTCACGAATTTCTGCAGCGTGTACAGATCGATCACGCCAAACTGGCGTCCCTCTTTGGGATCCGTAAGGCCGTGCTCCTTCATTACCTCGCAAGTGCGCTGCACTGTGCGCGCTACCCCGGATTCCCCGACGAACATGTGGTGCGCCTCTTCCGTGAGCATGAAGCGGCAAGTGCGCGAGAGCGGATCGAAGGCTGACTCCGCCAGCGACGAAAGCTGAAACTTGCCATCGCGATCCGTGAAGAACGCGAACATGAAGAACGCTAGCCAGTGACGTGTCTGTTCATTGAAGGCAGTAAGGATGCGCGGATTGTTCGTGTCGCCCGAGCGGCGCTCAAGCAGATATTCGGCCTCTTCGCGTCCGTCCTTTCCGAAGTAGCGGTGCAGAAGATAGACCATCGCCCAAAGATGGCGCCCCTCCTCGACGTTTACCTGGAAGAGATTGCGCATGTCGTAGAGCGAAGGCGCGGTCTTGCCGAGCAGGCGCTGCTGCTCGACGGAGGCCGGCTCGGTGTCACCTTGGGTGACGATGATGCGACGCAGGGTCGAGCGATATTCGCCGGGGACGTCCTGCCATGCGGCCTCACCTTGATGGTCTCCAAAATGAATCTTCCGCTGCTCGTCGCACGGAACCAGGAATATGCCCCAGCGATACTCTGGCATGCGCACGTAGCCGAAGTTGGCCCAGCCGTCTTTCTCCACGCTGATGGCCGTGCGCAAATAGACCTGAAGGTCCGAAGTGCTGGCCGGCCCGGTGTCATTCCACCAGCCCAGGAACGCGGGCTGCCAACGCTCCAGCGCGCGTTGTAGCGTGCGATCGCTCGAGAGGTCGACGTTGTTGGGGATGAGTTGTGAATAGTCGATGTTCATTACACGCGCTCCCAATTGAACTTCGCCTTGCTCCCGCTGCCGTACACCTTTAACGCACCCGTCTGTCCAACTGCGTTGGGACGAATAAAGATCCAGTTCTGCCACGCCGAAAGCCGGCCGAAGACACGCGTCAGCATGGACTCGGGCTGAGCGAAGCGAAGATTGGCTTCGAGGCCCGTGAGCGCGTCCGGCGAGAGCGCTACGCGCGATTCAATCGCCAAACGAAGCTCGTCGGCCCAATCAAGATCGTCCGGCGCTGCCGTAACCAGCCCGGCGTCGACGGCCGCTTCAGCAGAAAGTCTCTTGCCGATCAAGGCATGCAAGGACTCGATCTTCTTTTGGTCACCATAGAACCGGGACGACAGTCGAGACATGCCGCTGGCTGATTCCAGGTTGAAGTTCATATCGGACAGAACGACGAAAGTCGATCCGGGATTGTCAGCCTTGTTGAGCATGTAGCTGCGATCCGCGGCTAACGCAAGCTCGAACAGTGTCCCGGCAAAGCACGATCCCTCTTCAATAACCGCGTACAAGGATCGCGAAGCAACATCGAGGCGCGCAAAAGTGCGGCGAAGCATGTTGATCACTTCGCGGACGAACCAGTTTGCCCGATGCTCGACGATCTGGCGATCGATCTCGAGCACAGCATCGGCGTTGCCACTGGTTTTCAGGATCCACAAGCCAAGGTCGAGCTCATTGGTGCGCAGGCTGAGGATGGCATCATCGAGCTCGCGGGCGATTTGCAAGGGCCACCAGTTCGCGCCTGCGCCTCTGATTTCAACAAGGGACTTGGCGGCGACTGATTGCGGAGCGCGCACGTTAATAGTCGCTTTTCGTCCATCACGGTCAAAAATTACGTCCACATACTCGTAGTGATATCCGCGATCGTCGGCGTTGCGCCTGACCGGAGGCAGTTCCACTCCGGTTTCATTCTGGGGCCGATCGCTTTGTTTTACCAGCTCCTGAGAGCGCTTCTGGATATGCTCGTTCCACTGCGCCGGCTTCACCACCTCATCCACCAGGCGCCAGTCTTTTGCGCGCTGTCCCTGAATCCCCTCCGGAACCGTGCAGAAGATGTCAGCCAGATCGCGGCGCACTTTGCGCTTGTCGGTTACGCGAGTCAGCCCTCCAGTTCCAGGAAGAACGCCCAAGAGCGGCACCTCAGGCAGACTCACGGCGGAAGAGCGGTCGTCGATGAGAATGATTTCGTCGCATGCAAGGGCAAGTTCATATCCTCCTCCAGCCGTAGTCCCGTTGCATGCGGCCAGAAACTTGATTCCGGAGTTACGGCTGGCATCCTCAATCCCATTTCGGGTTTCGTTCGTGAACTTGCAAAAGTTCACCTTCCAGGAATGGGATGAGCTGCCCAGCATATAAATGTTCGCGCCGGAACAGAAGACGCGTTGCTTGGCGCTAGTGAGGACAACGGCGCGAACCTCGGGATGCTCAAAGCGGATGCGTTGCAGAGCGTCGTGCAATTCGATATCGACCCCGAGATCATAGGAGTTCAGCTTGAGCTTGTATCCAGGTCGAATGCCGCCATCCTCTTTTGTATCCATAATCAAGGTGGCGACCGATCCATCGAACTTGAGCTGCCAGTGCTGGTAGCGAGAAGGATGCGTCTGGAAGTCAACAAATTGCGTCTGCTTCTCTGAATCAATAGCGAGCGCCGTATCCATCAATGAACTCCTTAGAGCATGCATTATAAATCATATTAGCTAACAAGATAGGCTTAAGTGGTCCGTGGCAGTGCATTATGCTGCATGTTTGCCTGGAGGAAAGTCTTTTGCGTTTCAGGACGTAGATTTGCCTCAGTCGAGACAGTTGGGCTCCTCTCACGTTTGGCTATACTCCGCATTCTCTGTTCCAGCAAAGGAGAGCGGATTGCCGACATTGATCGCCCAACCAACACGCATTCAAGCCGCAGGAACCAAACCGAAGCTGATCGACGAGTACATCGGCAGGGTAAGCAGCAAGACGTACGGCGCCAGCGTAGCTTACATGCGCAGTCCTGCGGGATGGGAGGAGCCGGGACAACGTCCGGAGTTCGACGAATTCACAATCGTGCTCAAGGGCGCAGTTCGCGTGAAGCACGAAACCGGATCACTTGACGCGCGGGAAGGACAAGCAGTAATCGCGCACAAAGGAGAATGGATTCAGTATTCAACTCCCGACGGAGCCGAATACATTGCCGTCTGCTTGCCAGCGTTTTCTCCCGAAACGGTACATCGCGACAAATGAAACTTGGACTTAAAACATTTCACTTTCTGAGAACGCCTTAAGCCGAAGTAGGTTTCCACTTTGTTCTTGACAACAAATATCAAATTCGACCAGTATGCTCGCCGCCAATTTGCGGAATACGATACATTGTCCCGCAATGCGGTACAGCACTGACGCAACGGATTCCTCTTCAGCGCCTCAGCTGGCTTGGGATGTGAAAGCGAGTACAGCGAAGCGTTGCCCCTTCAACCTTGGAGCCTCGCGTCTCTGCTCTTCTTAAGAATAAGGAGAGTTTGAAATGTCAGCGATGACTTTCAGAACGCTGCGACGCGTTCTTGCGTGCGTATTGGGAGCACTTGCATGGATCGCTATCGCTCCATTCGCGACAGCGCAAATGACGATTACTGGACGCTTTTCCGGAACGATAGTGGACACTACTGGAGCGGCGATTCCCGGTGTTACTGTGGCGGTCGTCAATCTCGGGACAGGTCTTACGCGCACAGTTACAACCGATGCCCGAGGCTTTTACGTCGTTACCGATTTGCCGGTCGGCAATTACAGCCTTACCGCGGAGCAGAAAAGCTTCGGCAGAGAGATAAGGACCGGGTACCACATTGATCCGGATGCTCGAGTCACCGTGGACTTCACTTTGAAGCCTGGCGCGGTGACTGAGACCGTCGAGGTGACTGGAACCGGCGAAACCGTGAACACCACATCCGGCGAAATCTCCAGGGTTGTGGACGCCCAACAAGTGCAGAGCCTGCCGTTGAATGGCCGCAACTATGGGCAACTGGTTACGCTCATGCCGGGCGCTGCGGTCACGGACGAAGACGAAATGGCTGTTACCACAGGCCTTACGGCAAGTCCATTTTCCGTCAATGGCATCCGCAGCGATCAAAACCTCCACACGGTCGATGGTGGTTTCAATTTGGATTCAGGTTCAAATGGCAGCTTGATCAATAACGTTGGTTTGGACTTCGTTCAGGAGGTCAGCGTAAAGACCTCGAACTTCTCAGCCGAATACGGACGTGCGGCCGGCGCTGCGGTTAACGTTGTAACCAAGAGCGGAAGCAACCGCTTTCACGGCGGGATTTCCGAATACTTTCGAAACGATTATCTGGACGCAGTAAATTACTTCTCTCGCGATCAAGTCACGGGAGCCGCGATCAAACCCCCGCTGCGTTTCAACAATCCGGCATGGCAGCTTGGCGGGCCGATTAAGCGCGACAAGCTCTTCTTCTACGTCGGTGAGCAGTGGAAGTACTTACGTTCATCTGCAGCTCCAGTCAAGGTCACCATGCCTACGACCGCCGAACTCTCTGGTGACTTCCGAGATTGGAAATACAACACTCTGAAGCTGACAAAGCCGGCAAGCGCACCCGCTGGCTGCACCATCACGAATAACGTATTGAGTCCACAGTGCATCACTCCAGACGGCGCGGCGATCGCGAAGCTTTATGGCGCGATGGAGCAGCAGGCAGCCTCGTTTACAAACACTGGTACCGGCAGCAACACGATCTATCAGAATGCTCAGCCCTTTGACTCACGCGAGGACTTCGCGCGTGTCGATCTCTCGCTAACGCAGAAGCAGAACATCTATCTCCGGTATATTCACGACGAGTTCAGCATTTTGCTCCCAAGCGGATTTTCATGCGCTAGTGACGTCCCAAGCTGCCCTGAAGACCGCAGGCGTCCGGGAACGAGCTATCAGGTAGCGCACACCTGGACGATTACTCCGACGCTCGTGAACGAAGCTAAGATCAACGCTTCCTGGAACGGACAGCGGCTTAATCCTGTGGGTGACTCCTGGAAGCGCAGCACCTACGGTTTCGTGTATCCGCAGTTGTTTCCCAATGGCGGCGGGCGTTTTCGCAACAGCATCCCCGACATCATGATGTCGACATTCCAGACGCTTAAGGGCCAGTCGCATGCGTTGCTCTCTCCGACGACCGACATAGCGCCTGGTGACAACCTTACCTGGAGCCATGGCGCGCACACGCTTAAAACGGGCGTTCTCATCATCCGGAACCGCAAAGATCAGAATGCGCGCACGCTCTATGCGGGGGCAATCACATTTACCGGCGGCGGATCCAATTCATCCGGCAATGCCCTCGCCGACGCGCTGATGGGTAACTTCAATAAGTATGAAGAAGCCTCGGATGATCCCATCGGGCACTTCCGCTTTACCCAATATCACGCTTACGTAACCGACAATTGGAAGGTACTTCGCAATCTCAGTCTCGAAATGGGAGTACGCTACCAGTACTTTGTCCCCTGGTACACACAGGCAAATAACCTGACGAACTTCGATCCTGCTCTTTACGATCCTTCGAAGGCCGTGACACTCAAGCTGGACGGCACGATTGATACGACGAAGGGCGGTAATCCCTTTAACGGTTTGATTCGAGCCGGTACCAATGGCACGCCCAATGCAATTCCGGACGGCGCAACCCGCGGGCTCTATCAAGGACAAAGCTCATGGGCGCCACGTCTGGGTTTTGCCCTGCAACCGTTCAACGACAACAAAACCTCGGTTCGCGGCGGCTTCGGCATGTTCTACGACACGCCCGAAGGCAACATGATCTTCGACGAGGTCGGAAATCCGCCATTCTCGAGCAGCGCCGTATTCAACACCGCTAGTCTTTCGAACCCTGCCGGTGGAGCGGCGCCAAAGGCAGGTGGATTGAGCATCTCGGCGATCGATCCGCATTTGAAGCAGGCTTACAGCATGACCTACAGCCTGAGCGTGCAGCGCGAAATGCCATGGGATGTCTTCCTAGAAGTCGCCTACGTGGGCAACCAGGCACGACACTTGATGCGCAAACCCGACATCAACATGCCGAGCATTGCGACCATGCTGGCGAACCAAACGCTACCGACAGCGCAGAAAGCCACCGCTCTTGATGCACTGAGACCATACAAGGGCTATTCCACGATCAACATGTTCTTGAGCGATGCCATCTCCAATTACAACGCTTTGCAGGTCTATGCCACCAAGCGCAAGGGAGATCTCATGCTCACGGGGAGCTACACGTTCTCTAAGAACTTGACTGACAGCGGCGGCGGCAATGAAGACGTTCGCAACAGCGGCGGCGGTGACAACATCGAGGATGCAACCATGCGCTCTCTAAATTACGGTCCTGCTCTCTTCGATCACCGGAATATCTTCGTAGCCACCTTTAATTATCGTTTTCCGTTTTTCCGTTCCGAGAGAGGTTTTCTTGGAGAGACACTGGGAGGCTGGGAACTCGGCGGACTTACTCAAGTACAGACGGGCGGACCTTTCACCGCGACCGGGAATAGCACGTTCGCCGGCTTGACGCTGCCCTCGTCCTCGCGACGCCGTGCCGATTACGTTGGTGGCCCAATTCAGATCGATGGTCCTAACGCGACGCAATGGTTCAATAGTTCTGCATTTGCCCCCGCTCCAGACGGTCGCCTGGGCAACGCAGGAGCTGGTACAGTACGCGGTCCCGGTCTCTACAAGTGGGACTTCTCTCTGCGCAAGGAATTTGGATTAGGAAGAGAGGACCTGAAGCTGCAATTACTTGCGGACGTGGTGAACGCCTTCAATCACACCAACTACCGCTTCAGCTCACAAACCTCCGAGTTGGTTAATAACACCAACATCTCCAGCGGTGACTACGGACATCCGACTACGGCGGGGCCACCGCGACAGATCCAGCTTGGAATGCGGCTGACATTCTAGAGAGTTTGTCGTGACTTGCGCCCGGTCCGCGGACGCGGACCGGGCTTTTTCTTTTCAATTCAGAGCTACACCGGGCTCCCAGACTCTAAGGGCGCCGGACTCCTATCGGTATCTGCTGGGGGATGGCCGTCTCTCTCGCGTTGAGCAAGACCAGGAGGCGCGCTCCCTTCTCCAACTCCTAGGTTAGCTCCGCTGATGGGAGAGGACCTTCGCCCCGGCGGAGGTCCTTGATGCGCTGAACTTCTGATGAGAATCCGCCTTTGCAGCACTCGAAAGGCCAAGCCTTTGCGCGCAGTCGAGCAGGATTTCGCACTCCCATTGCGGGCGCAGCGGATTCCTCGGATGTGGACGGTTGGAGGGAATGCGTCGAGTCAACTCCAAGAATACAGCTGCCGAGTGCTTGTAAGCTGGAACCGGCTCGCGAAAGGCTATGTTCCCTAGATGCTGGAGAGCGTCCGAAAGAGCATAATACGCGGGATCTCCTGATGCCCAGAGCCGGTCTCGCTCTGCGAACTTCTCAGGCGCGAACGTCGCAAGTCCGAGGAGGTAGTCCGAGCCGTATTCGATCATGTTGATGCCGAGGTCGTTGCCGGTATAGATGGCAAAGTCCGGGCGTCTCCGATCGCGTAACTCAAGGCGGCGGAGTTCCTGCAAGCGATCGAGCGACGAGTGCTTCATTCCTTTCAACTCGGGAATCTCAATCAGACCTTTGACCGTTTCATCGTCAAATATTTCTCCGTTGGCGGCGAACATGCGGCCCAGTTCGAAACCGACGACGTTCTCGTATCCATTGCAGATAGCTTTATAGAGTGCAATCTTTTCCTTCGCGGATTTGCCGTGCAGCCTAACGGTCTGAAACAGAATGGGGGTGCCGCCAAGCTGGGAGATTCGATCCATCTCCCTACGGTAGAGGGAGATTACATCACCATCTTCTCCTTCTATATACGTCCCAGCTACGAAGGGCGTGTTTTTACCTAGAGCCTCTCTCGTCCACTGCAGAACATTTTGCTTTTCCGCAACGGTGAGGTAATTGACGTACCCGGTATCCATGTTCACGGCATTCATCAGCCCCGCGTGCTGAGTGAACACAAGATGCTGCTGGAAGGCCTCGACCGCGATTTCTCCGTCTGCCGAATAGGGCAGCAGGGCGGCTGCGATGCCCTGCACCTTTCTGCGCAGCTTCTGTCGATCACGGATGGTTTCAATTGTCATTGCTTGTCTCCCGAACGGAACTCAAAGCTGCAGCAGCTACATCAGCGTCGTTACTACTCGCGGGACTGGACTTGCTCTTTGCCTGCTTCAGGCGTTGTCCCAATTCAGAATCCTTATAGTAGCTATCGAGGGGATAGCATCCGGAGGGCAATCCATTTCGTGGGGCTGTGGTGCAATCACTGAATGTGCGGCAAACGAGCTTGCGCTGGACGGGCTTGCCCTGCAACGCGTCCCACAGGACCTCGGGGTACGACAGCACGACTCTGCCGAGGCCAACGAAGTCGATCCAATCTTCGCGCACAGACGCTTGGGCAACGAGCGGAAGGAACTCCTGAAGGTAGCTGTAACCCGATCCGACGAATATCATTTCAGGAAACTGCGCCTTCAATTGTCGCGCGATGTTCAACTGTCGCGCGACACCAATCAACGGATCCTCGGGTGGCAAATATCCATCGGAAGGTGGATACAAAGCGGGTCTCTGAATGTGGGGATTGTAATAAGGACTTCCGGCAGTGAGATTGACAAGCCGAATTCCCAATTCCTTAAGTAATGAAAGGAATTGAATCGGCTCATGCAGGTCAGGTTCAGTTGGTTGATTCTCATTCACGCCGAAGCCGAATTTGTATGGCATTAGTTCCTGGTAATCCTCGGGAATGCCTGGACCGGGCTTCCCCGGAGACGACAATTCAGGATCGGGTCTGAACGGGACAAGATCGAAGGCTGACAAACGGACGCCGATCTGCAACCCGGGAGCAGACGCGTGAATACCATCTACGACGTCGCGCAAGAACCTGGTTCGATTCGCAAAGCTGCCTCCATATTTTCCTTCACGCGTGTGCGCGCTCAAGAACTCGTGGCCCAGGTAGCCGTGACAGTGTTTCACATCGACAAAGTCAAAGCCGAGCTCCCACGCCATTCGCGCCGCTCGACGGAAGTCGGCAATGACTTGCTCGATCTCCGCGTCGCTGAGGATCGGATAATCGTTCAACAAGCTGGCCCGCCCATCCAAAATGGGATGGCGATACAAGATCCGAGGTTCAGCGCGGTCCGGAAAATTAGGTCGACTGAAGCGGCCGGAATGTGTGAGCTGAAGGCCGATCAGCAATCCATCGTCTGAACCAGTAGTGCGTCGATGCTCGCTCAGCAGGGACTCGCGCAAACGTTCCAGTCCTGTCTTCGTGTGATCGGCAGCGACAAGTTGATTTGGACTGGCGCGTCCCTGGTGCGAAACCGCAACCGCCTCTCCTCCCCAGACCAACTTCGCGCCGCTGCGACCAAAGCGTTGCCAGCGGCGGAGCGTGTTTTCTGTTGGATTGCCATCGGCCGTGCCGTCCCAGCCCTCCATGGGTTGAACGGCGATTCGATTTGCGGTCCTGATCCCGCCGCGCTCGATAGGTTCTGCCAAAGGCGAGTCAGGAGCGGAGAGCAACTCGCGATCACACGGGATGGTCACACCTAAAGACCGCAAGTGCGCCTGAAAGCGCTCGACTGTGTGCATGCTGCCAACACGTGCAATGGAGTTCACGTTCATGCTCCGGCCTTCTTCGGTAGAGTCACGGCAATGCCGGCTCCCAGCAAGGCTATCGCTATCAGCAGCATAAATCCGGTGGTGTAGCTGCCCGACACGTCGCGCAAATGTCCGACCAGCCACGGCGAGACCGCTTCGGCAACCCCGTCCGCAGTGAGTATCACGCCCAGGAGAGTCCCCAGAATCTGTAATCCAAAAATCTCTGCGGTCATCAAGGGAATGATCATGTAATCTCCTCCCAGCCCGATGCCGAACAGGACTGCGAATACATACATCGGAGCGGATGCGGGAGCAAGGAACAGGAATGGAATCGCGGCAGCTACCAATACATAGATCAAAAGCATCACATACTTAATGGGGAAGTGGTCGGCGAGCCATCCCACGAGTAGCCTTCCCACCATGCTGAACGTGAGCACCAGTGACAGGATCTGCGCGGCAGCACCTTGCGAGTAGTGCTGATCCAGGCCCAAAAACAACTTCAGATTCTGTTGTGTTCCGCTGACTGCCGCGATCGAGCACATACTGGCAGCGATGAGCAAGTACAGTGCTGCCCTTTTGAACGCTCCTTTGATCTCGGACTGGAAAGCTGGGTTTCGCGCGAGCGATCGTTGCGCAGGGAGGTCTCGTACTAAGAAGGCCATGGGAAACGCGACGACCACGATCAAGATACCGAGCAGCTTTAGCGCTGCTTGCCATCCGAAACGTTCCACCAGCAAATGAGAGATCCACGGCGATACAGCTCCGCCCAGTCCAATCCCAAGATAGGCGATCCCCATTGCCTTTCCCCGCGACTTGTCGAACCAGCGCGAAAGCAGTACCTGATTGGGCAGCGGTCCGCCGCAGACGTAGCCAAGAGCGTTGAAGACATAGAACATGTAAAACATTCCCAGAGTGGAAATGCTGCCGAGTCCTACCAGCGCCAATCCCGCCAGCAGGATACCCGCCATCATCACCCGTCTCGGACCAAAATGGTCTACCATCCATCCCGCAATGAATCCGAATGCGGGTCCAACGATCAACTTGCTGATGGCGTTGCCTGAGGTGACTTGCGCCCGCGTCCATCCAAACTGACGCACCATGAAGTCATAGAAGAATGGCAATCCCCACAAAGACAGTCCCACAATGCAGAAAAGTGCAAAAAATGCGGTGACGAGCGCCTGCAGAGCGCCTCGCTCGGCGGTGACTTCGCGGTCGATGGTGGCAGACGCTGAGTTCATCTAAGACGTGCTGGCCCCCAGTATTGTCCGCTATGTGCTGGCGTTTGCCGGGCAAAATCATTCCGCAAAACCGAGCAGCGATGTTTGGTCTTCACTAAGGCACTACCGCTAGCTTTGTCTCTGAGGAATCATGGGCTCTGAATGTCTTTTTCAGAGGAGGCGAGAAATATGGCGGACTACGGAGTACAGCGGCAGATGAATGTTGGAGGGTTGTCACGAGTGGTGTTCGGCATTGTGATCCTGCTGGTGCTCTTCTTTATGGGAGCATGCTCGGTCACGAAGGTAGATACGGGAAATGTCGGCGTGCTCACCAAGTTTGGCCGGGTAACTGGCGACGTCTTGCCGGAAGGGATCCACCTGATCGATCCGCTGAAGTCGTCGAATCAACTTTCGGTCAGGACTCAGGAGCAAAAAGAGACCGCGTCGGTTCCCTCAAGTGAAGGTCTGATTATGACCCTTGAAGCGTCCCTTTTGTTCCATCTGGACAAAGATCGCGCGGCCGATGTCTACCAGCGCCTGGGCTCCGACTACCAAATCAAGATTGTTGAGCCGACGCTGCGTTCGGCGATGCGGGAAGCTACCTCTTCCCATGGAGCCAACGCGCTCTACACCGGCGAACGTGAGCAGGTAGCAAAGGAGATCGAATCCAATCTTGCATCGCAACTCTCAGCCAGAGGAATTGTCGTAGAGAAAGTCCTGCTACGAGATATTCAGCTTCCTGACTCGCTGAAGCGTTCGATTGAGCTGAAGCAGGCGGCCGAGCAGGAATCGCTCGCCATGCAGTTCAAATTGCAAAAGGAGAAGCAGGAGGCCGACCGGAAGCGCATCGAGGCGCAGGGCATCAAGGACTTCCAGACGATCGTCGCTCAGGGCATCACACCCGGACTGCTGGAGTGGAAGGGGATCGAAGCAACAGAAAAGTTCGCAACCTCCCCGAATTCAAAGGTTGTGATCGTCGGCAATCAAAAGAATGGCTTGCCTCTGGTGCTGGGCGGAAGCTAGCCTCGTGCGTTGACCCTAGCCAGGGGTCTGTCAAAACGTGGAGGACAGTGGAATGGAGCCGGGTGAGCTTAAAGAAGCCGAAGAACGTGCGCAGGTCCAAGGCGAGAAGCGCATCGGCGTAACCATGGCGATAGTGGCCGTGTTTCTCGCTATGGCAACAATGTTCGCCCATCGAACCCATACTGAGGAGGTCGTCTTACAAACTCGCGCGGCCGATCAATGGGGTTACTACCAGGCCAAGAATTCGCGCTCGCACCTGTACGAAGCTGAATCCAAGCTGGCTACACTGTCGACATCGGGCAAGGACCTGGCCGGGGAATTGGCGGAAGACGCCAAGAAGGAATCAGATGATGCCGAGCGAATCAGGCAAAAGGCCGAACACCTGGAAAAGGAGACGGATGCCGCGGCTCGCCGCGCCACGTACTTTGATGTGGCCGAAGTCATGCTGGAGATCAGTCTTGTGCTCTGCTCAGTGACGCTTCTCACGACGCTGCCGGTGTTCTGGCTCGTATCGTTTATCAGTACGCTGGCCGGCCTTGGATTGATTCTGTTTGGGGTGCTGCGCTGACGTGTCGAGAGATCCTTCGAAACTATGCGCGGCCCCTGGGAGGATCCGTGGAGCTAGTGCTTTCCGTATGGGACAGACTACCGGCATATCAGATCGTGCATCGACCTGGTTTCGCCGATCTTTCGCGTCAGAAGAGCCAATTCTATCCTTGTGATCCTTGCCGACGGCTTTCAGTATCTCAGCCTGTTGTTACAAGACGTGATATGCTCGCGAGCAAGAATCAGGGATCATGGCGGGACGCACCCATCACTCTAACTCCCGAAACGGGAACGGCGACCGAGTCACGCTGAAGTATCTCGCCCAGCATCTGGACCTTTCACCGACAACCATTTCCGTCGTGATCAGCGACTCTCCTTTGGCCGCGACTATCGCGGAAAAGACCAAGGAAAGAATCTGGGAGGCGGTGCGGAAGTTCAATTACCGGCCAAACGTCTTCGCGCGCTACCTGCACGGGAAGCGAACTTATTGTGTCGCGGTGCTGGTTCCCGATATCGGCGACGAGTTTTCTTCATCGCTCATTAGCGGCATTGAAAAGCGGCTCGCACAGCAGGGTTATTTTTATTTTGTGGTGAGCCATCGAGGTGCTCCTGAGCTGATCGAGAAGTCGCCGGATACGCTTCTCGACCGCGGAGTGGAAGGAATGATTTTCATTAACACTCCGCTCGGCCGAGTTCTACCAGTTCCGGTCGTAGCCATTTCGGATATCACGGAAGCCCCAGATGTGAGCACCATCGTCATCGATAACGCTCGTGCAGCGCGCTTGGCCTTGAAGCATCTGCGGTCGCTGGGACACCGCAAGATCGCCTTCTTCCGTGGCCCTGATGGGAATGGCGACTCGAAGGATCGATGGGAGAGTGTGCAGAAAGCGGCTGCCGACCTCCGAATCCAAATTGATCCTAAGCTGACTCGCGGTTTGGGAAAGTATCCGGAATGCAACGCCACGACGATGGCTGATCTGGGGTATCATGCGGCGAAAGAGCTGTTGAAGGCCTCGCGTAACTTTACGGCACTCGTGGCCTTCAATGACGGCTCCGCCATTGGGGCGATCCGGGCATTTCGCGATGCCGGCCTCAAAGTTCCAACCGACGTGTCCGTAATCGGGTTCGATGACATCGATCAAGCCGCTTTCAATGTTCCTCGTTTGACAACTATTCGCCAGCCGCTAATTCGTATGGGCGAACTGGCAGCAAGCACTCTGATCAAGAGAATCGAGCATCCTGAGGAAAAATCCGGTGAAATCCTGGTAGAACCGATGCTCGTGGTTCGAGAGTCAACTTGTGCGCTGCCAGCGGCGATTCAAAAGTCCACAAAGCATCGACACGTTCGACAAACCGCGAAGCAATCCCAGGTCTGACGACCGCTGGGCCGACCGCTCAGTTAGCCGCTGAGCTGTTATCCCTTTATTACCAACCTAGTTCCCTCCGAGAAAAGGTTTGACAACTGCTACCTGCTCGTGACAGAGTGTCGGGCCGAGAAAATCTAAATCGATTTAGATTTAAATCTGTAAGGTTTTAGGCCAATGTCGTAACCCAGCAAAATCTCCTCTTGGAGGCAGGCAATGAAGCTTTCGTCCACGTATGCCGAGAGTTTTGTTCAGGCTGTAACGCGTCATCGCAGGCACGTTCTCCCCACGCTGTGCGTGCTCCTCGGCCTGTTTGTCACTCAGGGCTTCGCGCAGGAAGCCACAGTCGTTGGAACCGTCACCGATAGCTCGGGGGCCGTAATCCCCAATGCCGCGATCACAATTACCAATATGGGAACCGGGCAAGTCCGCAATCTTGCCACTAATGACGCCGGGCAGTATGTGGCAAGTGCGCTCCCGATCGGTACCTACGACGTCAAGGTCCAGGCAGCCGGCTTCGGTCTGTCCAACACGACCGGAGTCGTTCTGAACGTAGGCGACCGCCGACGCGTCGATTTCAGTCTGAAGGTTGGTACAACGCAGACGTCGATTACCGTCGAAGCGGCTCCCCTTGTGGTCAAGACCGATAGCGGCGAGGTCAGTAGCGTGATCACCGGTGAACAGATTACGCAGCTCGAGACCAATGGTCGAAGCCTCTATTCCATTGTGAACCTGACTCCTGGAGCCAGCAGCCTGCAAGGCGACTTTCAAGTTCCGACTCCAATGGGCGGCGACCAGAACGTAGCCTTCAACGGTCAACGCGTAGCCCATAACCTGTACATGATCGACGGCGCGGAAGCTGCCGATAGAGGCGGTTCAGGCGCGATTGTGATGCCTTCGATCGACGCCATTGCCGAGTTCCGGCAGTTGACCTCCAACTACAGCGCGGAGTACGGGCTGTCCTCTTCGGCAACCGTGACTTCAGCGCTCAAGTCCGGTACCAGGACGTTGCATGCCTCGGCCTGGTGGTTCGGACGCAACGATGCCTTTAACGCTCGAAATTACTTCACTCCCAGATTCAACGCCAATGGCTCGGAGAACAAGATGCCGAAGCTGCGGTTTAACACTTACGGCTTCAATGTTGGCGGGCCAGTGAAATTCAAGAGCGGTTCCGATCCCAAGACGTTCTTCTTTTACAACATGGAGTGGCGCGACCTGATTCAAGGCGGCGCTCTGCGGACGAACGTCCCGTTTCCCAGCACGTATAGCGGTAACATGAATGAGGCCCTTAACTTTGGCGGTGTTCTGAATACGGGCCAAACCACTCTGCACGTGCCCAACTTTTCCACGCTCTCTACCGCACAGCAGGCGAAATTCACCGCTGCGGGTCTTAGTTCGGGTCAGCCATTTCCCAACAATACGATCCCTGCATCTCTGCTTGATCCCAATGCGCAGGCGCTACTCAAGGCCGGGATCTTCCCAGCTCCCACTTCGGGACGCACCTTCATCGGCGGAGCAGATGCGCCGACCAACGTGAAAGAAGAACTGGTCCGGATGGACCATACCTTCAACGATAAGTTTTCCATCTTCGGGCACTTCATCGCGGAACAGATTCTGCAGACCGACATTCCGACGCGCTGGAGCGGTGGCGCCAACTTGCCTACTGTCTACGACACCTTTGGCAATCCCTCCTATAGTGCGGTCGTTCATGCAACGAATATCATCAGCCCGACACTACTCAACGAAGTGGCATTCAACTACGGCGGAAACCGCATCAACATTCTCCCTGCTGGCAAGTACAAGCTGTCCGATACCGGCTTCTCGCAGCACAAGCTGTTCGGCAGCACGACCGACGTTACTCCGATCATCAACTTGAACGCGGGCGGAAAGACCGGATCGCGTTACGACGCGAACTGGTGGCCATGGAGCAACGTTGCCGACAGCTATCAGATTCGCGATGATCTCTCCTGGACGAGGGGAACTCATCAGTGGAAGTTCGGCGGCGGGTGGTTGAACTTCCGTAAGCTGCAACCTTTACAGACAACCACGCAAGGCAATTTCGGATTTAACGGGAATTTTACCGGCTACGATTTTGCCGACTTCCTGCTTGGTCTCTCCAGCGGCTACAGCGAAGCAGCTCTCAAGGATGACCGAAACTGGAACAGCGTTTCCTGGTTCGGATATGCGCAAGATAATTGGCGCGCAACCCGTCGTTTGACACTCAACCTTGGCCTTCGTTGGGATGGAATTCCTCATACGGCAGAAATCAACGGCCAGATGTCGAACTTCTATCCAGCTCTGTACAACCCGGCGAATGCCCCACTGTTTGCGAATGCAAATGGGACGCAGATTTGTTCTGGAGCTGGTATTCCGAATGCCTCATGTACAGCTGCGAGCCCAGCTCTGGCGACGGGTCCCAATCCTGCGCTCAACGGGCTCTTGCAGTATGCAAACGGTCTTGGAGTGCCGGGCAAGACTCCTGGCGTAACCAATGGCCTGGTGGACAATCATTGGAACAACTGGGGACCGCGGCTGGGCTTTGCCTACGATTTGACGGGACATGGAACGACGGTGCTTCGTGGAGGACTCGGCATTATGTTCGAGCGAATCCAGGGCAACGACATGTACCAGGCTGGAGGCAATAACCTCTTCGGTGGATCGGCTTCGTTAAGCAACGTTTCGCTTTCCGATCCGCATACTGGGGTAGATCAAACCAATGCCAATATCAGCACATCGACCCTCCCGGTAACGGTCAACAACATTCAGGAGCTCGACGCCAAGCACTATAAGAATCCAACTAGCTATCAATACAGTCTTGGCATTCAACACCAGCTTGGACGACAGACTGTACTGTCCACTTCCTATGTAGGAAACCAGAACCGGTATTTGAGCTTCCGGCAGGAATCCAATTTGCCAAATGCGAGCTTGCTGCCAACCTTTGTAACCAATTCAACAGCAGCTTCGCAGTACAACCGGGTAGTTCCCTTTTTGGGCTACAAGAGTATCAACGTAGACCAGAACGGAGCGAACTCGAACTACAACTCGCTTCAAGTAGAGCTGCGATCCAAAATACGTGACCTCTCACTGCAGGGTGCGTACACGTGGTCTCGCGCTCTGGATCCCACCACCGGAACCGGCGGAGATGGTTTTGATCTCAATAACACGTCGAATCCGTATCTCGGATGGAAAAACGATTGGGGTCCGTCGATCTTCGATCGTACGCACGTTGCATTCGTCAACTTCATCTACAACGTTCCGTTCTTCCGCTCCAGTTCCAACGCGTTGCTGAAGAACACCGTCGGAGGATGGGAGGTGTCAGGAATCGTGACCATGGAATCGGGAGCGCCGATTAACCTTGGTGTCAGCGGTAACAATGTCTGCCAGACGGTTCAGAACTGCGCTGTGCGACCGAATCAGATTGGGTCAATCAGCTACCCGAAGACAGCGGCGACGCTGTCGAGTGGAAACAACACGATTCAGTGGTTTGATCCCTCGGCCTTTGCCATCAACCTCATACCGGGCAGCACAACGGCCATCTACGGCAACATGCGCAAGAACGCGTTGCGCGGACCCGGACGTGATAACTGGAACATGGCGCTCTTCAAGAACATCGCTTTCACTGAGCGTCTCCATACGGAACTCCGATTCGAGGCCTACAACGTTTGGAACCACACCCAATTCCGCGGAGACGTAAATGGTGGAGGTATCAACAGCGCAATCGGTGGTACTGATGTCGGCAAGATCACCAGCGCCAACGACGCCAGAACCCTCCAACTCGGAGCGAAGTTGATCTTCTAATCGACTGTAAGGCGGTACTCTCGCACGCCCCGCCTAAGGGAACTTAGGCGGGTTTTTTCTTGCGTTCTGTTTTCTTGATCAGGGAGATCGTGTCGTGTTAATGGCCGGGTGAGGTTTGGTTTGAGACTGTCATCCCTCGCGCCGCCGCGACTCTGTATGATGCATTCGAGGATCGTCTGTTACGGCGCGGGGGGATCTGCTTTCTTCTCCGTCGGGATGAAGCAAAGCAGATCCCCCGGGCCGCATTTGCTTCGACTGTCGGACTCTCATATCTGCGCGGCGTCCCGAGGGATGACAGTCTCAAGAGAACGGCACACATTTGTGAATCATTCGAAATGAGCTCGACTAAGTTCTGCAGAGACGCATGAACCTTCTGGCATCGGCATTTCTAATTGTGCTCCTCCAGCCTTTGAAAGGTTACGCACAAGCGGTTACGCCATCCGAAGCCATGGCCTTGGAACAGCGGGGAGACCTTGCCGAAGCGACCAAGGCATGGCGCGCTGTAACAGCGCAGGATCCTCGTGACGCTGCCGCCTTCGGGAGCCTGGGAGTCGTCTTATCCAAACAAAGCAAATATGACGAGGCAGCCGATGCCTACCGCAAGGCCCTTGCGCTAAATCCAAAGCTGCCTGGAATTGCACTCAACCTTGGCTTAGCTCTTTTCAAGCTGGGCAAGTTCGAGGCAGCGATCGCACCCTTTCGCTCCGCCCTGTCTGCTGATCCGAACAATATGCAAGCAAGGACATTGCTTGGTCTCAGCTATTACGGAGCAAAGCAGTTTGCGGAAGCCGCCAAGCACCTCAAGGTTGCAGCAGAGGCGGATCCATCCAATGTCGAGCTGCAGCAGATGCTTGCCCAGAACTGCCTGTTGATGAAGGATTATTCCTGCTCGATCGATACCTTCCATCGGATTCTGCAACAGAGCCCCGAGTCAGCAGCGATTCATATGCTATTGGGCGAAGCCTTCGATGGTTCTGGTCGAACGCTGGATGCGATTTCCGAATTTCAGGCGGCGGCCCGCATTGGTCCGCGAGAGCCGAACGTTCATTTCGGACTCGGCTTTCTGTATTGGAAGGCGAACCATCTCGACGAAGCCAAGAAAGAGTTCGAAAACGAGCTAATCAACGACCCGGCAAATGCCCAGGCGATTGCCTATCTCGCGGATATCGAGATGAAGAGGAAGAATCCCGAGGGAGCCGTACCGTTGTTTAAGAAAGCCATTCAGTTAAAACCCGATCTCCGATTCGCATACATCGCCTTAGGAACAATCTTTACACGCCAACAAAATTATCCGGAAGCGATTGCCGCTCTTAAGAGCGCTATGGAATTGGACCCTGCGGAGCCCGACGCGCACTATCGTCTTGCGCGCATTTACCAGACGATGGGCAAGACGGCGGAATCGAAAGCAGAGTTCGCTAAGGTCGTACAGCATTATCAGAAAGATGATGAGAACCTTATAACCAAACTCCCTCCCCCTCCCCAGCCAAAATGATCGTTGAGAGGTGAGGATCTGACGCTTCGCCGTCTAGTCGTTTGCAGCTTTTGCGCTTAAGCAATCTTCGGATACAGTAGCGGGCCATGACTACATGGCTGTCAGTGCGAATTACCATCGCGGTGTTCTTTGTGATTTTTGGCATCGGCTTGATCTTTGCCCCATCTCCTGACGGACGCTTAATGGTGGGCGCATTCCGGGCAGCACTCGGTCTCACATTTCTGTGGTGGGTCGCCCTACTGTTACGTGAGAGATAGCTGTCCGACTACTCACATGGCGGGATGAAGTGTCGTGCACCAGCGCGCTTTTTGTCTTCTGCATATACACTAACGAGTCGCATTTTGCGTTCGACTGCGATTAACTCGACGCAGAGTCCATACGCTCAGGGCGAGGTGCCAAGTGACCGACGATAAGAACGACAATAACGAGATCTCCCGCCGTGGTTTTCTGGGACTTGGATCGGCCGCCGTGGCTGGCGTTGCGGGAATCGTGGCGATGTCGGATGTTGCGCTGGGGCAGTCGTCGTCTGTAGAAGTAAAAACCGGCAGGACGACACGAATCAGCGATCCGGGTCCAACAAACAAGGCTCTCGATACGGCCAATGCTGACGTGAGTGTCCCACCGCTTACCGATTCAGGTGGTGTGCCAACCTTCAAGTATCCCTTTTCTCTTTCAAACAGACGCGTATTCGAAGGCGGATGGTCGCGCGAAGTCACCGTCCGAGAGCTGCCTGTATCGAAATCGATGGCCGGTGTGAATATGAGGCTCACGGCCGGCGGGATTCGCGAGCTGCATTGGCACACGGCGGCTGAGTGGGCCATCATGCTCTACGGCAGCGCTAGAATCACCGCCATTGACAACGAGGGCCGGAGTTTCGTCCGCGACACTGGCGTGGGCGACCTCTGGTACTTTCCCACGGGCATTCCGCACTCTATCCAGGGGCTCGGGCCTGACGGCGCCGAGTTCCTTCTCGTGTTCGACGATGGCGACTTCTCGGAGTACGCCACCGTGCTGCTGTCCGACATCGTGTCGCACACCCCTAAAGAAATCCTGTTAAAGAATTTCGGTATTTCCAAGAAGTCAGTGGACGATATGTTCAACGGCGAGCTCTTCATCTTCCAGGGTCCTGTGCCTGGAGCGCTTGGTGAGGATCAAAAGGTTGCGGCGGGAAGACTGGGCGCCTCGCCTCATGATTTTTCCTTCCGAACCCACGAGCAAACGCCTACTAAGAAGACCAGAGGCGGAGAAGTTCTCATAGTCGATTCGAGCACGTTCAAAGTCTCAACAACCGTTGCGGCCGCGATCGTGACCATCCATCCCGGCGGCATGCGAGAACTGCACTGGCACCAGAACGCCGATGAATGGCAATACTTTATGAGTGGTACGGGCAGAATGACAGTACTTGCTACTGGACATCGCGCTCGCACCATGAACTTCGAAGCCGGCGATGTGGGATACGTGCAACACACGCTCCCTCACTACATCGAGAACACGGGTAATACCGATTTGAAATTCATCGAGATGTTTAAGTCGAACCGGTATCAGGATCTGTCGCTTTCCGAATGGCTGGCGCACACACCTCCTGAACTGGTCATGGCGCATTTGAATATCGACAAGGCTGCTTACGATGCAATTCCGAAGGAGAAGGCCGTCGTCCTGCCGGAATAGTCGTCCTTTGCGCTTCGAAAGACGTGTGCTCGCGTCCGTGGCGTGTGAAGCTCACGTTACTCTCGTGCCCTTGTCTAATGGCCTGCAGGGGGCGATCATAAGAGGTACGAGCCAAGCTCATCGGCCAAGTCCAAATGAGTTCCGCACCAACTCCCCGGCCCCGTTCCCAGGCCGTTCCCAAAGTTGTACTAGTACAGCTTGACGTTTCCACAACCGAAACACTCCCAAGGGCCTTTGCGCAGCTTGGATTCAGGCAGTTCCCGTAGCTGAAGGATTCGCCAAGCGCCTGGGCATGGAACACTTCCAGGGCTGCGTGGTCCAGTTGGATGACCATGCTGCGGCGGTGCTCGAAGCCGTGCGCTCTTCCCGTTCAACCACAGGATGATCCTGTACGGAATTGTGCCCGCCGGCGTAGATGTAAGGCGCTTTTCGAAGTTTGGAATTAGTACTCTACTCGATTCTCCTGTCGACCGCGGAAACGCTTTGAAGTTTGCACGATCCACATGCTCCCGACTGCTGCACGAACTGCGCCGCTATGTCCGCATTCTTCTAATTATCGAAGTGTCCATGGAAGGCCCCAGCGGAAAATATTCCGGTTCAACTCGAAAGATCAGTGGCGGAGGCATGTCCGTCCACTTGGCCCGAGATGTTTCTCTCTCAGGCAAGCTGCGTTTGACATTCACGCTGCCCGACAAACCTTCCGTCAGTATTGAGGGAGAGGTAGGCTGGCAGAAGGGCGCTCTGGTTGGACCTAAGTTCGAAGAATCCGTTCCCGCGCGGCAAGTCGTGAGGGACTGGATTAACTCATTCCTCGGTCTGGATTAAACCTCGCCAGATCTCCTGACGCTTTTGGTCTCGCCGCTCAGCGCGTCGGTTCAGGCGCTACGTTGACGAGCATGTTAGGACGCAGGTTCAAAATCTCGACCGTCACCTTCGAGACCAGGCCGCTTACCGTTTCGGGAAGCAGTTGATCAGCGCGTTCGTCCAGAATGCCTGCTAAACCCGCGCGCGGACGCAGCCGGACGTACCGTGGTGCATTTCCACCTGCCACCATCCGATACCAAAGGGTCTCACCGCGCAATCTAGACCGCTCCGCGGCAACAGCCGCTTCGAACTTCCCGCTCGTGCCGTAATCCAGTTCAACCGTCGTGTACTCAGCCCGAAGAGTTGGAGTTGGTACACCATTCCCGCGAGAAAGTGCTGGCAAGAACTCGTATAGACCGTTCCCCAGGAATTCGGCGT
>Ga0126371_10000558_pt1 | contig 31050 bp, 32 predicted proteins | sample PanSoiMetaPlot_4_FD_110145 | JGI IMG/M metagenome (GOLD analysis project Ga0126371, IMG submission 110145) | Tropical forest soil microbial communities from Panama - MetaG Plot_4 | ecosystem: Environmental > Terrestrial > Soil > Tropical forest > Bulk soil | place: Panama | collected 2016-02-17 | reverse complement strand
TGGTCGCGCGCCCGACCGTTCGGCGACGCGCCGCGACCGCGCGTTCCGCGGCAAAATAGCCGAGATCGCGTACGGCCACCGCAGTACGTCGCGCGCGTAGTCGCTAACGCAGCGCGCCGCTTCCGTCGCGAAACCCTGACCCCAGACAGCGGGGTCGAACGTATAGCCGAGCTCACATTCGAATGTCAGCGCGACCCCGGCGGGGGCGTCCTCGCGTCCGAACCATCCTCTCGGAACCTCGTGCTTGGGTGCCGAGGATTCGACAACGAGGTCCATCAGACCACAGCGTCCGATCAGCACTCCATCTTCTTTGCGCAAAACCGCGAGATAGCCGAGCGCGAGCCGCTCATAGCTCGCCAGCGTGTATCGCAACCATGCAGCCGTCTCTTCGGGCGAGCGCGGCCGGCCGTTCGGATAGAGATGCTGCGCGACTTCGGGGAGTGCGTGGAGGCGCGTGAAGAACGGCAGGTCGTCCCACGCGACCCGCCGTAGCACGAGCCGCGCCGATTCCAGCCGGTCTGTGCCGCGCGCCAAGGTCATGTTTCCTCTCTCCATTTATTGGCGGCTACAGGAAACCCGGATTGCGCGGCAGATAGTTGGACCAATTGCCGAAGGGCCGCGCCGCCATCAGGATAAGGGGCTCTTCGATGCGGAAGCCGAGTGCAGAGACCGCCTGCATGACGACATCCGCCCGTCCCGGAACGATCATCGAGACTCGGCTGGGCTTGCTCTCGAGCGCGCAGCGCAGCGCCGCCGTCACGACCGCCTTGGCATCGGCGTCCGGTGCGATTGCCAGCGGGCCGACGCGGCCCTCGGCGGAGAGGTAGGCGTAGCCGGCGACCGCGCCCGCTCGCTCGATGCGAATTGCGCGCGCTGCGCCGCCGCCGAGCAGAAATCTGTGATGCAGATCTCGACGGAAGCCGAGCAACTCCCGATCGAGCCGGCCGATCCACTCGTCAGGCTCGGGCCAGGGCGCGATCGGCGTCGCCTCATACCGGCATCGGCGAGGTTCTGCGCGACCGCCTGCGCCGGCGCGGCCATGCGAAACAGCGGCTCACGCGGATAGTGGCCGTTGTTTAGGTACAGGCCGGTCGACGCGACGTTGTAGGCGAAGGTCACGATCACGCGGTTGGCGGCGCCGTTGCGCTCGGCTTGCATCAAGGTTTTCGACAGAAGCGCCTGCCCGATTCCTTTTGCCTGCATTTGGGGCCTGACAAAGAGTTGCGACAAACACCACAAACTCCCGGTCATCCAGCTGAAGCCGAAGCCGACGATCGTGTCGCCATGTTCCGCGACCCAAAGCCCGTCGGGGTCCTCCGCCAGGCAGAATTGCGGAAATGCGATCGACGGCGGCGCCGGCGACGGCCGGCCGCCATGGCGCAAACGCAACTCGTTGAACGCCTCTTGGACTACGCGTTCGGCGTCCTCCAAATCGTCGACTTTGGCAGGCCGATAGGTGATTTCCATTGCGTATGTCCTCTTAGGCGCGGGCGTGACCGGAAGAAGCGGCGGCGCGCCGAACGGCAAAAGGCGCCGCGAGCGAGGCCTGGCTCATCGTCCCTTGCGGTCGAGGCTGAGGGACCCCGGGCCGGCGGCAAACAGAATCAGAAAACCGCCGATGATCGACAGATTCTTCATGAACTGGATGTAGTTCGACAACCGAGGCTGGCCTTGCATCGTCCAGAAATTGTGCGAGATCAGTGCGGCGACGATCGTGAAGACGATCATCAGCAGGGCAGCGTAGCGGGTCTTCAGCCCGAGGATCACGCAGATCGAACCGAGAAACTCGCTGACGGCGCCCGCCACAGCCCAGGCATACGCCGCCGGCATCCCCTTGCCCGCCAAGTTCTGCGCGAACCCGCTTAGGTTTTCCAGCTTTTCCAGGCCGCTCGGCAAGAAGATCGCGGTAAGCGCCAACCGCCCGAGCAGCAGGGCGATGCCGCTGCTCGACTGGGTGATGCGATCGATGAAGCCGTTCATCCGCCCCCCAGGTGCGGGACCTTAGAGCGGCGACGGTCCGAGGACTTTCCAGCCGTGGCGGTGGCATATCTCTGCCAACTCACGCTTGTTCATCGATGCGAATGTGCGGCCGGTACGCTGAAGCTCTTCGATCAGCCCGCCTGCCCGGGCCGGAATATAGAGAAACAGCACGCGCGCGGTTTCCGCGCCGGTACTCTTCCAGGCATGCGGCACGCCGCGCGGGATGAAGGCGCACGCGCAGGGACCGCCGACCATGACCTCATCGCCGATCCTGAACGTGACTTCGCCGCCCAGGACATAGGCCACCTCGGCGCTGTCGTGATGTAAGTGGAATGTCCCCGTTGTCCCGACGGGAATGGTCTCCTCGAACATAAAGATGCTGTCGCCGGTCTCTTCGCCTCGCAGTTTGAGCGAGAATGATCGGCTCAGTGATGCGGGGTGTTTTTCCGGCGATATAATGGTATTCAGCCGGTCCATCCAAATCTCTCCTCTTTACTGGTGAAATCTGATGCCGTTCGGCGGTGTTGACCGTTGTTCACGTCGGCTTGCACTCGACCGTCCGAGGGTCGTCGACGCTAAACTGCCATCGGAAGCGGCGCCGGCAGCTGGTACAACTCCCGCACGTTGTCTCGTAGTAGCCGTGACCGCGCACCCTCCGACACGTGCCCAAGGTCCCGTCTGATGACGTCCCACGAGTTGGGCCACGTCGAATTCGGATGAGGATAGTCGTTCGACCACATCAGATTGTTGCCGCCCCAGGCACCGAAGAACCAGCGGGCCGGCGCATCATTGAAGAATGTCGCGTAGAACTGTCGGAAGAAGTGCTCACTCGGGAGCATGGTCAGCGGTGAGTCCAGATTTTTTTCGCGGCTCCAGTACTTGTCGTACTGCGTCAAATAAAAGGGAATCCAACTCACTTCGTTCTCCACCAGCACGAATTTCAGCCGGGCATGGCGCTCCAGCACGCCCGTCATAATCAGGTCGGACATGGTGTTGGAGGCGTAGAGCAGTTTGTTGTTCACGACGTTGCGCATAACCTCGAAGGCCGGCTTTCGGCCGCCGCGGCCCACCGGGCGCGGCCAGGGGAAGGGCTGGCCCGTGAGGATGTGGAGGCTGATCGGCACTTCCAAATCCTGGGCCGCTGCCCACAGGCGCTCGTAATGGTCGGTGGCGAAGGAAAGCTCCGGCGGCGGTGCCTGCCACACCATTGCCCCGGGCAGGCCGGCCTTCCGGCAGCGCTCCAGTTCCGCCACGCCGTGATCGATGTAGTACGTAGGGATACAGGACACGCCGTAGAGGCGATCGGGAGCGACAGAGCAGTATTCCAGGATCCAGTCGTTGTAGACCCTGAAGCACGCTTCCTGCAGGGCGACATCCTTGAGTCCGAACAGGTTCATGGTCAAGGTCGGGTAGAGAACCTCGCCGCTCACCCCATCCGCCGCCATCTCCTTCACCCGCTCGTCGGGGTCCCACCCACCAGGTTGGGCCTGGAAGAACCCCACCTCCTGCTCGGGAAACACCGGCGCCTGGTATTTGAAGGCTGCTGGCAGCCGGTGCTCCCAGAAGTGCGGGTCCTCGATAATGTGCGAGTCCGCTGAGATCAGCAGCTCTTTACCGAGCGTTGCCATGGTTTCACCTTCTTAGCCGCCCCTGTGGCTGAAAGCGTAGCGCCACAACTTAATTGCAGCGATCTCCATTTTTGGAGACCACTGGAACGTTTTCGTTGCACCTTTCTGATGGTACGAATTACCGTCAACACTGGTATCCGCGTCCGTTTGCCGTCATGCCCGCGAAAGCTGGCACCCAGGGGCGGCCCGCGCAGTGCCCGCAGCCCTAGGCCCCCGCTTTCGCGGGGGCGGCGAATAAGGGGAAACGGGATCCATCCGTTTGGTTTGAACCCCAGCTACAAAGGAACGTGTCATGGCTGCTCTCGACGGATTGGCGATAGTGGGGCGCGAGGCACGGCATCAGCCGAAGACCCGCCCGCCACGATCTAGCCGCGGGGCAATGGACTGGGACGATGTCCGGGTGTTCCTCGCCGTTGCCCGGGAGGGCTCGATGCGCGCCGCAGGGCGGGCGCTCGGGCTGAGCCAGCCGACCATCGCCCGCCGATTAGCCGCGTTCGAGGCCAGCTTTGGCGGGCCCACCTTGTTCGATCGCCTGCCCGAGGGGCTGCGTCTCAACGCCGCCGGCGAGCAGCTGGCCCCGGCGGCCGAGAGCGTCGAGAACGCCATCCTGATGTTGGAGCGGCGGCGGGCCGCGGCCTCGCCGGTGCTAAGCGGTATCGTGCGGGTATCGACAGGCGAGTGTGCCGCTGGGTTCCTGGCCCGCTGCCTGTCGGGACCGGCAACGACAGCGCTGCCGGCCGGCATCACGTTGGAACTGGTTTCCGAGTCGGGACAGAGTGCAAACCTCACGCGGCGCGAAGCCGATATGGCGCTGCGCCACCAGCCGCCGGAAAGCGGTGACTTCTACATCTCGAAGGCAGGCGTCTTCGCCTGTGCGGTCTACCGGCGTCGCGGCGCGGATCCCGGTGCGTGGGTCACCTATACTGAGGAACAGGCGCATTACGCGCCGGCGCGCTGGGTCCAGCGGCAGGTAGAAGACACGGGAAGCCCGGTGGCGCTGCGCGCCTCGTCGATGCTGATGCATTTAGAAGCGATCCGCGCCGGCACCGGCCGCGGCGTGCTCCCCTGCTATGTGGGCGACGGCCATCCTCTGCTCGAGCGGCTGACCCCGCCGATCCCGGAAATCGCTGCCGAGTACTGGATCATCGTCCACCGTGATCTGCGCCGCTCCGCCTGCGTGCGCGCGGTCATCGACTGGATGAAGTCGTTGTTCGCCGAGCAGCGGGGCGTACTCGCCGGCGTCGCCCAGTGAGGATTGTGTGGGCGCATGGCCATTTGCGGGGGGTCTTTGGACTGTGAGGGCTCCGCAGCTCTCGTCGGTCGCCCTTTTCCGGGCGAACCGCCGCACCGAGCGGTCGGCGGCTCGCCGGGTCGTCCCACGCGATCTGAGCCGGGGACTGCCCACTCCCTGGCCGGGTGGAGAGGGAAGAAACGGCGCGCTATGAGTTCCGCTCTGGGAACAGCTCCAATAGTCCCGCGCGCGAGGCCGGGCATATCCCGCGCTCGGTGATCAGCGCAGTGACGAGCCGCGCCGGCGTCACGTCGAAGCTGTAATTGGCGGCGGCACTGCCCTCCGGCGTCAGGCGAACGGCAACGTGCCGACCCTCCTCGGTGCAGCCTATAATGTGGGTGACTTCGCGCGCGTCGCGGCGCTCGATGGGGATCGCGTCACCGCTGTCGATCTCCCAATCGATCGTCGGCGAGGGCAGCGCGACGTAGAACGGGATGCCGTTGTCGTGCGCCGCCAGCGCCTTCAGATAGGTGCCGATCTTGTTTGCGACATCGCCGCCGGCGGTCGTGCGGTCGGTGCCGACGATGCAGAGATCGACCATTCCCTGCCGCATCAGGTGCCCGCCGGCATTGTCGACAATGACCGTATGCGGGACGCCGTGCTGGCCCAGCTCCCAGGCGGTCAGGCTGGCTCCCTGATTGCGCGGCCGGGTCTCGTCCACCCAAACATGAACGGGAACGCCATCGTCATAAGCGCGATAAATTGGCGCGAGGGCCGTGCCCCAGTCGACAGTCGCGAGCCAGCCGGCGTTGCAATGCGTCAGGATGTTGACGCGCCTTGAGCCGCCATTGCGCCGCCACGCTTCGGCGATCAATCCGAAACCGTGTTCGCCGATGGCCTGGTTGATCGCGACATCCGCCTCGGCGATCTCGCCAGCCTGGGCCAGGGCCGCAGCAAAGCGGCGAGGTTGTGGCACCTCGATCAGCGTTCGCCGCATCTCGGCGAGCGCCCAGCGGAGATTGACGGCGGTCGGCCGGGTTGCCGCGAGCGTAGAGATCGCCTCATCGAGCCCGGCATCGGACGGATTATGGGCGATTGCGAGGGCAACGCCGTAGGCGGCAGCAGCCCCGATCAGCGGTGCGCCTCGAACCTGCATCGCGCCAATCGCGCGGGCCGCGTCCCCCAGCGTCGTCAGCCCGACGATCGCCAGCTCATGCGGCAGCCTGGTTTGATCGATGATTTCGACCGTGCGCCCATCCCGCCGGAGCCAAATCGTCCGCATCGGCCGGCCCTGGACGTTCACGTCGCCTCTCCTGTCTTGCCGCCGCGCAGCACTCGCCCGGCCACCGCATCGAGCCGCGCGAGCATCTGCGGATCCCGGGCCTCGGGCGCTGTGATCAGCGCCCCGTCGAGCGCGCGCTGACAACTGTGACGGCACAACTCGGTGTGCTCGGACAGCAGTGGAACCACCTGCTTTATCAGCGCTTTGGCTTTTTCTGCATTGGTGAGCAGCACTTTGACCACCAACTCGACGGTGACGGCATCGTGACCGGGATGCCAGCAATCGTAATCGGTGACCATCGCGACGGTCGCGTAGCAGATCTCGGCCTCGCGGGCGAGCTTTGCCTCGGGCATGTTGGTCATGCCGATCACATCGCAATTCCAGGACCGGTAGAGCTCGCTTTCGGCGAGGCTCGAAAATTGCGGCCCCTCCATTACCAGATAGGTGCCGCCGCGCTTCGTCGCCAGTCCGGCGGGCGGCCCTGCCGCCGTCAGCGCGTCGCCGATCCGGCCGCAGACCGGATGCGCCATCGAGACATGCGCAACGCAGCCCTTGCCAAAGAAGCTCGCGGTGCGTGCGAAAGTCCGGTCGACGAATTGATCGATGACAACGAAATCGCCCGGCACGAGGTCTTCGCGCAGGCTGCCGACGGCCGACAACGATACGATGTCGGTGACGCCGCAACGCTTCAGCGCATCGACATTGGCCCGAAAATTGATCTCCGAAGGCGGCAACACGTGTCCGCGGCCGTGCCGCGGAACGAACACAACCGGCTGGCCGTCAAGTGTACCGAAACAGAACTCATCCGAGGCCGCGCCGAACGGGCTGTCGACCCGCCGCCACTCGATATTATCGAGCCCCTCAATCTGGTATAGCCCGCTGCCGCCGATAATGCCGATGACGGGCCGGGACATCTCACGCCTTAGTGGGCGGTCGCCCAAATCTTGCGCTTGGCCGCGTAGAACACGCCAGCGGTGACGATCAGGAACAGCATTACCTTGAAGCCGGTGCGATGCCGGGTCTCGAGGTTAGGCTCTGAGGCCCAGCTCAGGAAGGTGACGACATCGTGCGCCATTTGCGGCACGGTGGATGGCGTACCGTCGGCAAAGGTCACCGCACCATCGCTGAGCGGCGGCGGCATTCTGATCTGATGTCCTGGGAAATACTCGTTGTAGTTCATCCCTTCCAGCAGTTTGAACCCGGACGGGGGCTCTTTGTAGCCGGTCAGGATCGCATAAACGTAGTCGGGGCCCCCTTCTCGCGCTTTGACGATCAGCGACTGATCCGGCGGTAAGGCGCCGTTGTTCGCCGCGCGCGCCGCCTGATCATTGGGGAACGGCCCGGGGATCGGATCCGAGGGTCGGCCGGGACGCTGAAACATCTCACCCTGGTCGTTCGGTTCGGCGTTCGTCACCTGGTAGCTGGCGGCGATCGCTTTGACCTCCTCTTCGGTGTAGCCGATTTCGCTGAGGTCACGAAAGTAGAGATGCTTGACCGGATGGCAGGTGGAACAAACCTCCTTGTAGACCTGAAAGCCGCGCTGTAACGAGGCTCGGTCATAAGTGCCGAAAATTCCGTCGAAGGACCATTCCTGGCGAGGCAAGGGTCCTTCCTGAGCGCGGGCGCTAGATCCCGCGGCGCAGACTATGAGGCTCAATGCGGCAGCTGCAAAAAGGCGCGTCAGCATCTCAGGATTTCGCCGCCGGCGCTTCAGCCCGCCCGAGCCGCGCCTCGCCCGGTCGCAGCACCGCATCAGCGATGCTGCGCGGCAGCGGCAGCGGCCGCTCGAGCTTGCCGATAAGCGGAAAGAGAACCAGCATATGGACGAAGTAATAGGCCGTTGCGATCTGGCCAACGGTCACGACGATCCCTTGCGGCGGCTGGGAGCCAACCCAGCCGAGCGCAAGGACATCGACCACCAGGAGCCAGAATAACCATTTGTAGATCGGGCGGAAGCGCGCGCTGCGCACCGGCGAGGTATCGAGCCACGGCAGGAAGAACAAGATAAAAATGGCTGAGAATGCCAAGATTACGCCGGCCAGCTTTGCTGAGATAAACAAGATCGGGAAAGTGATCGAACGCAAAATTGCGTAGTAAGGCAGAAGATACCACTCGGGAACGATGTGGTTCGGCGTCTGCATCGGGTTTGCCGGAACGTAATTGTCCGGCTCGCCGAGCGCATTGGGCGCGTAGAAGATGAAGAAGGAGTAGACCAAGAGAAAGACGGCAAGTCCAAACAGGTCCTTGATCGTGAAATAGGGATGGAAGGGCAGCGTGTCCTGCGGCCCCTTTTTGTCGATCCCCAATGGGTTGTTGGAGCCATGGCGGTGCAGCGCAACCAAATGCAAAAACACTACACCCACGATGATAAAGGGCAGCAGATAATGCAGCGCGTAGAAACGGTGCAGGGTCGGGTCGCCGACAGTGAAGCCGCCCCACAGGAACGTGACGATGCCCGGCCCGATGAGCGGGATGGCCGAGAACAAGTTGGTAATGACGGTGGCCGCCCAGTAGCTCATCTGGCCCCAGGGCAGCACATAGCCCATGAAGGCCGTCATGATCATCAGGAGCAGAATGATAACCCCGAGCATCCACAATAATTCACGCGGGCTCTTGTAGGAGCCATAATAAAGCCCGCGAAACAGATGAATGTAGACGATGGCAAAAAACATCGACGCCCCGTTCATATGGGCGTAGCGCATGAGCCAGCCGAAGTTGACGTCGCGCATAATGCGCTCGACCGAATCGAAGGCGAGGTCGGCGCTGGGTGTGTACTGCATCGCGAGGAAAACGCCGGTAACGATCATCACCACCAGCATGATGCCGGCGAGTGAGCCGAAATTCCACCAGTAGCTGAGATTTCGCGGCGTCGGGTATTCATAGTAATGGTACCGGACCGACGCCATGAAAGGCAGACGGTAGTCGATCCAGCGGATGATCCCGTTCGTTGCGCCGGGACGGGCGTCGGCCATGGTGCTTCCTTAACCGATGGTTATCGTTGTGTCGCTGGTGAATTTGTAAACGGCTTGGCTTGCCTCGTTGACCCCCGGATTGCTTTGTCCCGGCAGCCACAGATTGAGCGGCGCCGGCCCCTGGCGAATCCGTCCGGAAGTATCGTAGACCGAGCCGTGGCATGGGCAAAACCAGCCGCCATATGACCCGCGGTCTTCGCCCGTCCCCTGACCAAGCGGGATGCAGCCGAGATGCGTGCACACGCCGACAATGACGAGCCATTCGGGTTTCTTGACGCGGTCCGAATCTTTCTGGGGATCGCGTAATTGGGAAACGTCGACCTCTTCGGCCGCCTTGATCTCCTCAGGCGTGCGGTGCGCGATGAATACCGGCTTGCCGCGCCACGCCACCGTCAGCCGCTGGCCGACTTCGATGGGCGCGAGATCGACCTCTGTCATCGACAACGCCAAGGTGTCTCGCGCCGGGTTCAAGCTGTCGATGAACGGCCAAATCGTCGCGGCGACGCCGACGGCTCCAACCGCCGTCGCGGTCAATATCAGAAAATCGCGCCGGCTCTCGCCAGCATGGGCTCCGCCGCCATCGGGGTGAGCCAGATCGGCCATTCACACCTCTTTACTGCGCCGCCATCGATCCGCCGTTGCTGCCATGGCAAGCTATACAGTTGAGAACGGCGCACTATGTGACAGACCGCCGCATAAATAAGCGGCAAACCCAGCGTAGAGCACCACAAATATGCTTTACGGCGGCACATCGATGATGTTGCCTTGGAGGCTTGCTTGCGGCTTGCTTTGTTCGAGCCGGATATTCCGCAAAATACCGGCGCGCTATTGCGGCTCGCCGCCTGCTTGGGGGTGGCAGTCGATTTGATCGAGCCTTGCGGTTTTTTACTCGACGACCGGCGTTTGAAACGCGCCATGCTCGATTATGCAGTGAACCTCGTGGTGCGGCGGCATTCTTCGTGGGGCAGTTTTGTTGCCGATCGCTCGCCGGCAGAGCGCTTGATTCTGATGACGACGGCGGGAACCGTCACGCTGCATTCGTTTGCCTTTGCCGGCGACGACACGATACTTCTCGGCCGCGAGAGCGCCGGTGTTCCAGAGGCGGTGCATCGCGCCGCATCGGCGAGAATCGCCATACCCTTGCGCCCGCCTGCACGATCGCTCAACGTCGCGCTAGCCGGCGCAATCGCATTGTCAGACGCGCTGCGGCAAACCGGTTTGTTTCCGCAAGCATGAGCGACGTCTCACCCATCTTTCCGCCCGATCCCGACCGATGCAGCAAGGCGCAGGCGTGGTTTGCGGAATTGCGCGACCGGCTGTGTTCGGCGTTCGAGGCGATCGAAGACGAATTTGCCGCCGACAACACCGAGCGCGGCGCGCCGGGCCGCTTCGAGCGCAGCCAGTGGCAGCGCCCGGGCGGCGGCGGCGGGACGATCTCCGCCATGCGCGGCCAGGTTTTCGAGAAGGTCGGGGTCAATATTTCGACCGTCTCAGGCGAGTTCTCGCCGGAGTTCCGCAGAGATATCCCAGGCGCGGCGGAGGATCCGCGCTTCTGGGCAAGCGGCATCTCGGTCGTCGCCCATATGTGCTCGCCGCTCGTTCCGGCCGCGCATATGAACACCCGCTACATCGTCACCAGCAAATCATGGGTCGGCGGCGGCGCCGATCTCACCCCGATTTATCCCGATGCGCCGGCAGCCGAGGCGTTCCATGCCGGCCTCGCCGCCGCCTGCGCCACCTACGACCCCGACTGCCACCCGCGGTTCAAGGCTTGGTGCGACGAATATTTCTACCTCCAGCACCGCGACGAGCCGCGCGGCGCCGGCGGCATTTTTTTCGACTATCTCGACAGCGGCGATTGGGAGCGCGACTTCGCCTTTCTGCGCGCGGTCGGCGAGGCGTTCCTCACGACTTTCCCGGCGATCGTCCGCCCGCGCATGCGGCTCCGCTGGACGCAAGAGCAGCGGCAACATCAGCTCGTCCGCCGCGGCCGCTATGTCGAATTCAATCTGCTCTACGACCGGGGAACGGTGTTCGGCTTGAAGACCGGAGGCAATCCGGACGCCATTTTGATGTCGCTGCCGCCGCTCGTCGCCTGGCCATAGGCCAGGAACGCCGCGGGAGCCCAGACGTTGGCCAATCCGAAAGCCATGCCCAAGGCAAATATTCACAATCGCCTATCGCTGCAGGAGGTCTATCCGCCCCGGACGCTGCGGGCGATTTCGAATTGGAGCCGGCCAGCCGGCAAGTCGGCGAGCCGACGCCCCCACCTTCCTCGCGCCGCACCGCCGCGAGGACGGGCTGATCAACGCCGGGCGCGACAGCCCGACGACGCGTTCGATCCGCCCCCATCCGCACGAGGGATACGAAGGCTTTTCTTGCCGATATCGTCGCCGCGGCGCAGCGCTGCGGCTTCGAGCCCGGTCATTTCACAGAAAATCGTCGCTAAACTGGATCTTTCAAGAGCTAGGCTCCGTCGATCCGGGGCGCAGATGGGATGAAACTCGTTAGGGCGAGAAGCGGGCACTTCGAGGTGGGGGGAAGTGCGCGGTCGCATTAGCCCGGGCAAGCGGACGGGCGTAGGAAATAAGCGTCGCGTTTTGCCCGCTAGAACTCCAACTTGAAATCAGCAAGCGCCTGAGCAACACCACGTTTGATTTCCACCAGCGTCTCTACAACCGGGGTTCCATCGTCGAAAGCTACCTCGGTCTGGAAATCGACCTTCACGTCCATCTCTTTGCCAGTGACGGGATGAAGTGCGCGGTGGACCGGAAGCGCAAGACTAGCGAATTGCCAATCGTTGCTTGTATAAACCATGACCTGCCCTCGGCCCTTGAGAGCGGGGAATTCGCGGTGCTTGTCTTTGTTGGAAAGGTCGCGGAGTGCCCGCGACCAACCGCATCCTTGGTACGGTTGCAGCCGCTCGATTGCTGTAATGTGGTTAGTGTTAAGTCCCTTGAGCCAACCACGCTTTAGCCGCAACTGGAAACCTTCAGCCGTGTCTTCGATCGGAAATTGCGTCTTTTTTTGAGAGACGCCGCAATCGAGTTTGGCTAGCTCGAAAACGAGGTATTCCAAGGCGGTGCGTAGATTATAGCAAATTTCACCAATCCTAATAGCTATACTCATTGGCGCGAAGATCTGGGTTGGGATGAGTGTCACCATGTCTTGGGGTCGATTTGTGTTGAACTGAGAAATGATGACGTTTTCGTGTTGCCGAATGAAAATGGCTAGCCGTTGCCTGATATCCGCAAGGTGTTCGTCTGCTCGCATTACTCGCTGCAAAGCGCTATCAAGAGGGTGAAGTGTCATAAACTCAGTCAGCGTATCGTCTCCATACCAGCGACGAGTTTCCACCTTTGCTTTTGGCTAATCGTGCCAGTCACGACTGCACCAATAATAATCGTACCAAATCCGTTCTTTCTTGGTCTTCTCACCTAAATGGGTAAAACCACAAGACAATAAAAGACGTTGAGAACAAATATTTGTACTGAGTGTCTCTGCATCAAGTTGCTCGCAAAGTTTCTGTGCGTGTGTTAACAGCTTGCGTCCTATTCCTTCTCGGTGACGATTTGTGGCAACAGCGATGTATTGCACGGTCCGGTGGTTCAGTAGAACCATGGCTCCGGCCCGGTCGGTTGTGAGCCACACCTGCACTGTAGCGGTCTCGCGACACCAGTGTGCAAAATTGGCGCGGTACTCCGGCGAGCGCAGATTGATATGGGCATCTATGCCGATTTCGTGTCGCCCTTGGTCGAGGAGGGTGATGAGCGCATCGGTGTCTGCTGCCGTGGCGCGGCGAACCCTTGTAGGCATGGCCTAGATCTCTTGTCGATGTCACGGTAAGGAAAACGCCTCGGAGGAGACTATCAGTCAAGCGCACGATTTGGGTTTGCGTCGGTAGCGAGAACTCGGCAGCCGGCTAGTGTAATTGTTGCCCACGCTTTTTCGGGAGTACCCCGACGGCCTCGGCGCAGATCCGCCTCATACTTTGTAGACGGCAACACACGGTCGCTAGAGTCAGTCAACGATGCCGTTGCAGGGGCTTAGGGTTGCAAGAAAGAACTTGCCAACAGGCGACTGGCGGCATCTCCAAACACATATTCCACTCCCGCCAACTCGGCCAAGATCAGTAATTGATTGGTTTTCCAAATGCGCTTCTTGGGGCGCGACCGTGTTATTTTGTTTTAAGCATCGCATCCGCAGCCGCGGCGACTGAGCGGAGAGGATGCTTCCGCCCGCTCACAGGGGCGCGGATTGAAACGGCGAGCCACAGCGGGCAGTTCATCAGCATCGGGCGTTCGCCCCCTCACGGGCGTTCGTCAGATCTGCTGGATCGCGGAGAGCAGCCACCCTCCGCCGCGGCGGCGGACGAAGGTCCACATCTCCTCGGCCTCGACCGCGTGGCGCGGGTCGCCGCTGACGACGGAATCGGCGTCGCCCGGCCTGCCGCCGGCCCGCGCGACATAGTCGTTCGCCCGCCACCGCAGATAGGCGGTGGCGTATTGCCGGTCGTCCTCCTCCCAGGCCTCGCTCACATCACCTTTGAGCAATTGTACATTGGCGACGATGTTGCGCACCCCCTGGCTCGCGTTGCGCGTCAGCTCCTCGGAAAAATAGCCCAGCATTTCCGGCGTCATCAGCCCCCGCAACCGCCCGAGATCGCCGTCGCTCCAGGCCTTCTGCACCGCGGCGTGAAGGCTCTGGAAGGCGTTGAGGTCGGCATCGGAGACGTTGACGTCGCGCCCGCGGCCGCGCCGCAGCGGCGCCGCCGCCGCGCCGGCAGAAAGCGGCCAACCGCCGCCGCGCGCGCCGCCGGCAAACGCCCAGCCGCGAAACAGGCGCACGGCGAACCAGATCAGCAGCCCGATGATCAAGAGCTGCAGCAGCCCGCCCAGCATTGATGCGCCGCCTCCCTCGCCATCGCCGGCAAAGCCGCTGTGCCCGAACAGCCAGGATCCAACAAAGCCGCCGAAAAGGCCGGTGAGAAACGGGTGACGCTGAAAGAAGCTGCCGCCTCCGTAAGAGGCAGAAGGGACGGCCGGGGCGAAGCCGGGTTGGCGCGATTCGGGAGCCGGCGTCACGCTGCGGCCGAGCGGCTGCCCGCCGTTGTTCTCATACGTTCGGGAGCCGCGGCTGCCCATGCTCGACGAGCGGCCGCCGTAGGAACTGCCGCCCCGCGCCTCGGCTATTGCCGGCGCGAGCGCGAGGTTCACGCTAAAAAAGAGCGCCAAGAGGATGCGCCAGTTCAGCAGCCGTCTCGACATTGCTTCGCTCTGCCAAATGCCGGGGAGAAAAGATCGTGCTTAATAATATAGGCATCCCCCGGCGAAGCGAAAACACCGCACCCGCGAGGCCGCCGCCGATGGCAGCGCCGCCGCGCAGACAGCAGTTGCCGCCGGAAGCGACAACCTCAAGGGGTGCCAACGCCTTTGCCCTGCTCGCTTGATTGTCGATCCGCTTGGTCCCAAATATTCTCAAAATGTGCACCGTCGGGGACGCGGCGCCGCGCATGGGCCGGTCACCGAATCTCGCTCGGCAGAGAGGAGAAATATGTCGCGACTGTCGTTGTTCAACTCGCCCTTGCTGTTGGGGTTCGACCACTTCGAGCGCGCGCTCGACCGGGTGAGCAAGGCCGCCTCAGATGGATATCCGCCCTACAACATCGAGCAGATCGGGGAGAATGCACTTCGTATCACCCTAGCGGTGGCCGGCTTTACGATGGCTGACCTCAGCATCACGGTCGAGGACAGCCAGCTCGTCGTGCGGGGCAAACAAACCGACGACACGCAACGCGTTTATCTTCACAGGGGCATCGCGGCCCGCCAGTTCCAACGCTCCTTTGTCCTCGCGGAAGGCATCGAGGTGAGCGATGCCCGGCTTGACAACGGCCTCTTGCATATCGATTTGGTCCGCCCACGGGTCGAGGCTCGAGTGCGCACAGTGGAAATCAAGGGCGGTGCGACCGCCTCACCCAAACGCCTGCCGGCGACCTCGCAGCCATGACCGGGGGTTGAGATGAACGAGATCGAACGCATTCGGCGCATGTCGGCCAGAGAGCTCGCATATTTCGGCATGCAAGATATCGCCTACGTCAAACCCGTAAGCGTCAATGGCGTAGCGGCCTACGCGGTTCACGCTGCCGACGGCACGCAGATCGCTGTGCTGCCGGACTGGGAGATCGCCTTTGCGACGCTGCGGCAGCACGATCTGGAGCCGCTGAGCGTGCACTAATCGCGACCGGGCCCTGCCCTTGCTCAAACATCGAGCGCCGGGTTACGCAGCGTGCGTCGCGGTGCGGTCCGTAAGCAACGCATAGAGCGCGTCGGCACTATCGGTGCCGCGCAACTTTTCGCAAACGGTCCGGTCGCGCAACAGCCGGGACACCAGGGCGAGCGCCTTCAGATGGTCGGCGCCGGCGGCTTCCGGCGCGAGCAGCAAAAAGAGCAAGTCGACCGGCTCTTCGTCGATCGCCTCGAACGCGATAGGCCGTTCCAGGCGGGCAAACAAACCATACAGCTTGCTCAGGCCCGGGAGCTTAGCGTGCGGGATCCCAATCCCCATTCCGATGCCGGTGGTGCCGAGCCTCTCTCGTTCGATCAGCGCATCAAAAATCGCGCGCTCCTGAAGGCCGGTCATAACGGAAGCGCGTTTTGCCAGCTCCTGGATCGCTTGCCGCTTGTTTGCCGGCCGCAATTGGGCGACCACGCTGCCCGGCGTAATCAGATCGGCGATCTCCATCTCGGACCCGCGCAGCCTATCTCGCCCCGCCGTCTGCTCGCGAACAATCAGGACGAGCGGGGAGGTTCGCGGCGCAGCGGATCGAGCTTGGGATCAATCCAGCCGATGTTACCGTCGGCGCGCCGATAAACGAGGTTGAGCTCGCCGTGCGAACGGTTGCGAAACAGCAATACCGGAGCGTCGGCTAGATCCATCCGCATCGCCGCCTCACCAACGGTGAGGCTCGGCAGTTCGGTGCTCATTTCGGCAATGACCGCCGCCCCGGCGCCATCCGCTCCCGCGGTTTGCGGGCCAGCCACCGCTTCCTCATGTTCGGGCTCGTCCGCAATGGGTGCCAGAACATAGGCCATGGCCCGTTCGCTCGAGCGTTCGCGCGCTTTGGCATGATAGTCGCGCAGGCGGCGCTTGTACCGGCGCAATTGTTTCGCCAGACGCTCGGCGGCTGCATCGAATGCGGTATAGGCCTCAAGACCGGCGGCATGGGCGTTTACCTCTATCCCGCGGCCGACATGGATTGAAACTTCGGCGCGGATAAGATGAGCCTCGCGCGACAGCACGACATGAGCTTCGATCGCAGTCTTGAAATATTTCTCAAGAGTGGAATTGAGGCTCCCTTCGACGTGATGACGCAGCGCCTCGCCGATTTCGATCTGCTTGCCTGTCGCTGTGAGCTTCATGGACGCGATCACCCCTTCTCGCCGGGGTTGAGCTGCCGTTGAGGCTTCCGGAGAGCGAAAGTGGGCTCGTCTTCACGCACGGTCAAGCGGGTAACGGCGACCCCTTCACGGTTTGGAACGACTCTCACGCCGACACCGCCGCGGTTGTCGACCTCACGGGCCAAGAAGCTTCTCGCGGCGGCGCTGCACGGATGAGGGGATGCGCATCGCCTCGCGGTATTTAGCAACGGTGCGGCGAGCGATATCGACACCGTCGCGCTGTAACAATTCGACGATGCGCTCGTCCGAGAGCGTGCTGTCGGCCGGTTCCGCGGCAATCAAGCCGCGGATACGGTGGCGGACCGCTTCCGCGGAGTGCGCCCCATTTCCGCCCGATCCGGGTATTGCCGACGTAAAGAAGTATTTGAGCTCATAGAGACCGCGTGGGCTGGCCATGTATTTGTTGCTCGTAACGCGGCTCACCGTGCTCTCATGCATACCGATCGCATCGGCGATATCGCGCAGAATCAGTGGTCGCAGCAACTGCACGCCGTGACGGAAAAAGGCGTCCTGCTGGCGGACGATTTCCGACGCGACTTTGAGGATCGTGGTGGCGCGCTGGTGCAGCGACTTCACCAACCAGTTCGCCGCATGCAGCCGCTCGACGAGGTAGTCTCTCTCTGCCTTGCTCCGGGTTGCGCGGGATATTCGCGCGAAGTACCGACTGTTGACGAGGACGCGGGGGAGCGTATCGGCGTTGAGTTCGACAAGCCAACCACCATCGGGCTGCCCACGCATCAGAATATCGGGCACGACCGGTTGCGCGAGCGGCGGATCGAATGCAAGCCCAGGGCGGGGATCGAGGGATTTGATCTCGGCGATCATGTCCGCAACATCGGCCGCGTCGACGCCGCACAGCTTGACGAGCGCAGGGAAATTGCGGGAGGCGAGCAGCGGCAGGTTGTCCAGCAGCGCCTGCATTGCGGGATCGAGGCGATTCCTGTCGCGCAGCTGCAACGCCAGACATTCCTTCAGGTCGCGGGCAAATACGCCGGGCGGGTCGAACTGCTGCACCCGCGCGAGCACCGTTTCCATTCGGCCAATCTCGCACCGCAGGACTTGCGCGACGCCGTCAACGCCGGCGCGCAGATAACCCGATTCGTCGAGCAGGTCCAGAAGGTGCAGAGCCACGAGGCGGTCACCCGGGTCGCTCAAATCGGTTCCGATCTGTTCGAGCAGATGCTCGCGGAGGGTACGCGGGCGCGTCGCGGTGTGCTCGATTCCCAGCTCGCCAAGCGCTGCGCCGCGACCGTTCCAAAGTTGGGGCTCAGCTCCGCGATCGATCGAGCCGTCTCCCTCCTCTCCTGAGGTCGCATGCCATTGCTCGGCCGCCTCGGGCGTGAACTCGCCGCCGACCGCTTGTTCGAGAGTTGTCGGCGACGGGCTCTCGGCAGCCGCGGCGCCGTTGGTCAACGGAGCTTCCTCGAGCGAGGCCTCGCGCCTCTCAAGCAGCGGGTTCTGCTGGATCTCGGCATCGACGAATTGCGTCAACTCAAGATTGGACAGCTGCAGCATCTTGATGGCCTGCTGCAGCTGCGGCGTCATCACCAACGTCTGCGCTTGGCGAAGCTCAAGCCTTTGAGAATAACCCGTTCTATTCAATTCGCGCTCCGTTTCGGAGCGGCTTATAGGCTAAACCTATCTCCCAGGTAAACGCGTCTCACATCCGCGTCGGAGACGATCTCGGCGGGTGTCCCCTCCATGAGGACGCGGCCTTCGTGGAGTATGTAGGCGCGATCGACAATTTCGAGCGTTTCGCGAACGTTGTGATCGGTAATTAGAACGCCAATGCCGCGATCCTTGAGATGCGCCACAAGCTCGCGGATGTCGGCAACGGCAATTGGATCGATCCCAGCCAGCGGCTCATCCAAGAGAATGAAGTGAGGTTGCGTTGCAAGTGCGCGCGCGATTTCGCAGCGCCTGCGCTCGCCACCAGAGAGGGCCATCGCCGGAGCCCTGCGCAAATGCGTGATCGAGAATTCCGCAAGCAGCGCGTCCAACATAGCCTCTCGCAGATCGGGCGCGGGCTCGGCGATCTCGAGGATCGCGCGGATATTCTGCTCGACCGTAAGGCCGCGAAAAATCGAGGCCTCCTGTGGCAAATAACCGATGCCGAGGCGGGCGCGCCTGTACATCGGCAGGTCCGTGATATCGCGTCCGTCCAGGCTCACAACGCCGGTATCGGCAGCTATGAGGCCGGTGATGATGTAGAAGCACGTGGTTTTCCCGGCACCGTTCGGTCCCAGCAATCCGATCACCTCGCCGCGTTGCACGGAGAGATTGACGCCGCGCAAAACGGGCCGTCTTTTAAAACTCTTGCCCAGCCCCCGCCCCAGCAGACCCCGATTGTCGGCAACGAGCCTCGGCACGCGTGAGAGGTTAACCCGACCGGGCTGGGACCGCCGCTGCTCCTGGCTGCGGCTCACGGTTTCGGCGCGCCGCCGGCAGCGGATCCCGCCCCCACCCTTCCCTCCCCCGCAAGGGGGGGATGGTTAGGGGAGGGGGCGGGAGGTCCCGAAGACGGAGCGGCGTTGTCCTGACGCACGAAGAGGCCTTCCACCCTCTGCGCTGGTGCTCCCGGTGTCGGGGGCAGCGTCATCATGCGGCTGATGTTGTTGTTCAGATCGACGACCGCGTATTGACCCCTCACCGTATTGGGCCCGCGTGTCACCGTGACATTGCCGAGGAGCGTGACTATCCCCGTATCGGCGTTGTAGACGCCGTAATTTCCGCGGCCAATATCGGTCGGAGTGGTGACGACGACGTTTCCTTGAGCGTCAACGCGGCTGATCCGCGAGCTTTCGTCGCTGTCTCCCAGCGGTCCCGCTGGTGCGCCAGCCTTGGCACTGGCGGCGGCTGGCGTTGCTTGCGTCGGCTTGGCTGCGGACTTGCTCTCGCCCGCCTTCGGCTTGTCTTTCGTCATGTGCGCAGTCAGCACATCGGCGCGGATCTGTTTCGCCTCGCGCACCGCGACCGCGTCGCCGCGCGCGACTGCAACCTGCTTCTGGTCGTACCATTCGAAGCTGTCGCGCGCGGTCACGATGTCGGTCGGCGTCGTCAGTTTCAGCGCTTTGCCGGTAACGATCCCGATTTGCTGGTCGACATCGTAAACGGCTTGATCACCGACCACCGTCTGCGTCGGGCTTTTGATCACGACACGGCCGTCGGCGTCGAGACGGTAGATCTCGTTCTCGCTGCCTGCCCCCTTGCTCGGTCTGTAATGCGCAGTCAACGTCTCAGCATGGACCTCTGTAGTCCCGCGTTTGGCGACGGCATTGCCGCGCGCGATGTACACCTGCGCGTTCTGCTGCCACTCGATCCCGGAATCGGCCGAAATCTCGATTGGTCTGTCCTGCGATACACCGCCCAGGCTCAAACCCTGAGCGGATGCGGGGATGCTCAAAGACGCGCAAACGAGCAAGGGAGCCAATGCCCGTGCGGAACGCACGCTTGGCGATCCAACGGCCAGCCGGAGAATGCGCTCGAAGATTGGCTCAGTGGCCATCAGATGGCGCATTGGCCGCGGCGGCTGCGAGTTGAGCGGCCGCGACCTCGATCTCGGGCGGAAGCGCAGCCGGGCCTGTTTGGCTTGCCGCGGGTTTGGTCCCCTTCAGCACAAGGTGAGACTCGCCCAAAAAGATCACCGTATCGCCTTTGTCGAGGATGTGAAACCCTTGCGCGGCGATATCACCTGAAGGCCCATGCCCGACTACTGGATCATGCCCTTCCGCGCTGCTTGCAGAGACGTCGACATGCGCACTTTGCGTCACGAAACGCGTGCCGTTTTCGTGGATCAAATTGACGTCATCGAAGAGATCCAGCAATTGCGCCTGCGATTGATAAATCGCTGTCGCCGCCGTGACCACAACCGAAGCCCCGTGGCGCAAGAGCATCTCCGCGTTGGGTGCTTCCAAGGACATCAGGTCGTCCCGGTTCGGTATCTGCCGGCCAATCGCGGCAGTCACGACGTACGGCCGATTGAAGCGGTCGATCCCGGCATAGCGGGGATTGACCATCCTTAGCTCCCGTGCGTCGCGCAGATCGATAACCGGAAAGCTGAACCCGACACTTTTCAGCAGCAGTTGGATCTGCGGCCAAAGGGCAACCAGCACCAGGAGGGCCAGCCCGAGGACGGGTAACATCCGCTTCAGCAATGCGACGCGTCGACTGTATCGGTCGCTGGCGCCCTGCAAGGGGGTTGCCGGTCGTCCCTTCGGCGGCAGAACCGCAGCCAGTTCCGGTTTTGCTTGCATGTTCAGTGCTTTCACGCCGCCCCCTATCCGCGGGCCCTCAGGCGACGCCGGCACGCAGACAATCATGCATATGCAAAAAACCGATCGGCCGGCCGCTTTCGTCTATGACAAAGAGCGAAGTAATCGCGAACCGGTTCATCATTCCTAACGCGTCCGCCGCCAGAGCCGAGGCGGCGATCGTTTTTGGGTTCTCATGCATGACAGCCCGCACCGTCTGGCTGAGCAGGGCGTCTCCCATATGCCGCCGCAGATCCCCGTCGGTAATGACGCCGCACAGTCTGCCTTCCGCTTCGCGCACACCGACGCAGCCGAAGCTCTTCGCCGTCATGACCAGGATCGCTTCGGACATCAGCGCCGTGGGCGAAACCAAAGGTATCTCGTCTTCCTCGTGCATGATGTCGCGCACGCGCAGTAGTCCGCGCCCCAGCCTGCCACCGGGGTGAAACCTATGGAAATCGGCGGAGGAAAACCCCTTCCGTTCGAGCAAGGCGAGCGCAAGGGCGTCGCCCAGCGCCACCATCATCGTTGTCGAGGTTGTCGGCGCCAGCCCCATCGGGCAGGCCTCGGCGGCGGCGGGCAGCAGCACCATGACATCCGCGGCCTCCGCGAGCGTCGAGCGGGACCCGGCGGTCACGGCCACGAGCGGGATCCTGAAGCGCCGCGAATAGGCGATGATATCGGCAAGTTCGCTGGTTTCTCCGGAATTCGATAGAGCGAGAATTGCGTCTTCCGAACCGATCATGCCGAGATCACCATGGCTCGCCTCGACCGGGTGGACAAACTGCGCCGGCGTACCGGTGGACGCAAGGGTGGCGGCGATCTTGTGGGCGATATGACCGCTCTTGCCGATCCCGGTCAGAATGATCCGGCCGCGCGCCGCTGCGCAAATATCGACAGCTGTCTGGAATGCCCCGTCGAGACTTTCGGCTAGCGTCTCGAGGCCGCAGATCTCGGCCCGGATGACCCGGCGGGCGACGGCCAGATCGGACTCCGCCTCGCCCGTATAGGTCGTGCCTGCCAGACTGGCAACGGCAGAGTTCTGTCGCTCGATCACCCGCGAATCGCTCATCGCGACCGCAGGGGCGGTTCGCTTCGCAAGATCAGCACGCCCCCCTCCCCTAGATGATGCGCTAGTGGGCGAAGATGTCTTGCTCCGCCCAGCCTTCGAGATCAAGCCGAACGCGGTGCGGCAGGAACTCGAAGCACGCACGCGCCAGCCCCTCGCGTCCTTCGCGGGCCAGCATAGCATCGAGCCGGCCGCGCAGCGCGTGCAGGTGGAGCACATCCGAAGCCGCGTAGCGCAGCTGCTCCTCGGTCAGCGTCTCGGCGCCCCAATCGGAGCTTTGTTGCTGTTTCGACAAATCGATATTGAGCAGGTCCTTGCACAGATCGCGCAGCCCGTGCCGATCGGTAAAGGTGCGCGCCAGCCGCGAGGCAATCTTCGTACAGTAGGCCGGCAGCGCCATCACGCCGAGGTGATGGTAGATCATTGCGAGATCGAAGCGCGCAAAATGAAACAGCTTTGCGACTCCAGGATTGCCGAGCAGTTGCTTGAGGCGCGGCGCCTCGTAGCAGCCGGGCGCAAACTGCACCAAATGCGCGTCGCCGTCTCCCGCCGAGAGCTGCAACAGGCACAATCTATCGCGATAGGGGTTGAGACCCATCGCTTCGGTGTCAACCGCAACCGCGGGTCCGAAATCAAGACCGTCCGGAAGATCGCCCAGATAAAGCCGATTGGTCATGCCGCACAACGGCCCGCGGCAGGCGCCCCGTCCCGAGATGGTGCCCAGGAGAAGACTCGAACTTCCACGAGCTTTCGCCCACTAGAACCTGAATCTAGCGCGTCTACCAATTCCGCCACCTGGGCGCCTCGGGAAAGCCGAGATAAGACCAGCCCTCATCAATGTCAACGAGCGAGCATGGCGGAAGGACTTCAGAGCCTTCGCTGGGCCGCGCCGTTGCGCTATAGAAGGACGGCTTCCGGGCTGTCAGTAGCGCCGCGGAGCAGAGGAGATCCATGAGGAGTCGTCGAACCGCGGTGCTTGGCGGATCGGGCTTTATTGGCCGCTATGTCGTCAAGCGGCTCGCCGCGCGCGGTGACGTCGTCCCGGTCGGATGCCGCAATGCCGAAGAAGCGAAGTTTCTGAGGCCGATGGGCGACGTCGGGCAGGTGCAGCCTCTCAATGTCGCGATCGACGACGAAACTCTCCTGCCCGCGTTTGTGGCGGGAAGCGACGCGGTCATCAATTGCGTCGGCATCCTGCGCGAGCGCGGATCGCAAACCTTTGAGCGTGTGCATCACACGGGGCCCGCACGGCTCGCGAGCCTGGCCCGTAACGCCGGGGTCGCGCGGTTTGTACACATTTCGGCCATCGGGGCCGATCCGCGTTCGACCTCAGCCTATGCCCGAACCAAAGCCGCCGGTGAAGCGGCCGTGCGCGATGCGTTTCCGACCGTCACCATTCTGCGCCCGTCGATAGTCGTCGGCCCGGAGGACCAGTTTTTCAACCGCTTTGCCGCGATCGCGGTAGTCGCACCGGCGCTGCCGCTGATCGGCGGCGGTGAGACGCGGTTCCAGCCAGTTTATGTCGGTGATGTCGCCGATGCCGTCATCAGTTGCCTCGAAGACCCGGCAACGGCCGGACGCACCTACGAGTTGGGCGGTCCGAAAATCTATAGCTTTCGTGAGCTGCTCGAATTGCTGTTGCGAGAAATTCGCCGCAAGCGCTGGTTCGTCGATCTGCCGTTCGGCATCGCGGCGCTGCAGGCAAGGTTGATGTCGGTTCTGCCAAACCCGCCGCTTACACCAGACCAGGTCGAGCTTCTCAAAAGCGACAACATAGTCTCACCAGGCGCCTTGAACCTGGCGAGCCTCGGCATCACTCCGACCCTGGTCGAGACGATCCTGCCGACCTATCTCGACCGTTTCCGACGCGGCTGGCACGAAAGACGGCCCACACCCTGAGCTATGCCTGCGGCGAACGAGATTGCTTCGCGACCGATCCTGCCGAGCGCGATGGCAGCGATGGTGATCGATCCCGGCGCCTTCAAGACCGCAAGCGACCTTGCCGGCACGCGGACATCCACACATGACAGTTTATTACTCCGTGACCCCTGTCCCGTGGTGAATTTTTACTCCCGGGTATAGCGACGGCTGACGATCCGCAGGTGATCGCGGAAATGCGGTCGCATGCGCTCAGTCCAAGGCGTGTTGGCCGCCGCTTTCCACGCCGCCGAATCCGGCACGTCAGGCGACGCCAAGTGGTAGATCGCTACGTAGCGCTGCGCCGCCCCACGGGACAAGCCCGTGGGCTGGAGGCCCACGCTGCCGCGGTAGCGCCGCGCGCACAGCGTGCCGGGCACCCCGGCGAGCGCCGGGATGTGCTCAGTGTTGTACCATTCCGTGAATTCGTGCTCGTGCTCGGGCGCCACGTTCATCGCGTTCACCAATAGGGCCGGCGCCTCCTTCGGCGCCGTTTGATCCCCAGGCAAGATCTGCTCGCCCTCGTAGCGCATCAGCAGCTTGATGCGCGTCATCATGCGCTTCGACCAAGGCGATAGGTTCTCCATGCCGATCGCGCGATAGGCGGGGCTTTTCAGGACATCGACATTCTCGAGCTCATAGGTCGCCACCGAGATCTTCGGATTGTGCGCGCCGATCCACCGTTCGCAGGCGAGAAATCCCGGCACGCGCTGGCGTTCCGGGATGTGCTCAAGATCGTACCAATCGTGAAACTCGTCCTCGGCTGCGCCGGTGAAGTCTGCTGCCGCAATCAGGATGCCCTTTGCCATTGTCCCTCCGTTCGAATCCGCATCATTATTGCCGAGCCCTGTGGCGGTTTCCACTGCGCTGGACGGCGCTCGCGCCCGCCGGTATCGTCTGCAAGCGATGAAGCTCGGAGTGCTGCAGTTCTTCAGCTGGCCGGAGCGCCGCATCGATCTCGCGACCGTCTACGCCCGCGCGCTGGAGCGGATCGAGATCATGGACCGCACCGGCTACGACGCGGTCTGGCTCGCCGAGCACCATTTCAGCAGCTTCAGCGTCTGTCCATCGGTGCACATGATGGGCACGTTGGCGGCAGCGCGGACGCGGCGGCTGCGCATCGGCACGGCGGTGTCATTGGCGCCGTTCTACCATCCGCTGCGGCTTGCCGAGGAAGTGGCGCTGCTCGATGTGCTGTCGGACGGTCGCGTCAACTGGGGCGCCGGGCGCGGCTTTGCGCGGGTCGAATTCGCCGCTTTCGGCGTGCCGCCGGAGGAAAGCGCGTCGCGGTTTCGCGAAGCGGTAGAGATCGTATTGCAGGCTTGGACCGAGGAGCGGCTCACTTTCACCGGCCAGCACTTCCATTTCGAGGATCTCGAGCTCTTGCCGAAGCCGGTGCAGCGGCCGCATCCGCCGGTGTGGATGGCGGCGAGTTCCGAGGGCGCGATCGAATGGGCCGCCAGCCGCGGCTTTTCAATCCTGATGGACCCGCACTCCTCGGCTCCGGAAATCGGCGCCAAGCGGCGGTTCTATGCCGAAAAACTCGCCGCTGGCGGCTTCTCAGAGGCCGGCCGCGACATCCCGATCGCACGCCTCGTCGCGATCGCCGAAAGCGCCGGCAAGGCCGCCGAGGTCGCGCGCAGCGGTGCCGAATGGATCCTCAATTCCTATTTAGGCCCACAGCACCGGCCGGTCATTCAGGGGTCCTTTACCCCGGCCGGCGTCGATCCGGTCCGGCGCTATCTCGACGAGGTGATCCTGCACGGTACTGCGGACAAGATCGGAGACGAAATCCTGCGCCTGCGTGAGGAGATCGGTCTCGACTATCTGCTCGCCGCGCCGCTCAGCCACCAATCCTTCACGCTGTTGACCGAGAAAGTCCTCCCCCGGATCGCGTAGCGCGTCAGTGCGCTACCGCATCCTCGCGGATCATCGCAGCGCCTTTTTCGCCGATCATGATCGTCGGCGCATTGGTGTTGCCCGTCGTCACGCTCGGCATCACCGACGCGTCGATGACGCGCAGCCCCGCGACACCGTGCACGCGCAGCCGCGAGTCGACGACGGCCATAGGGTCCTCTCCCATCCGGCAGGTGCCGACCGGGTGATGAAGGTTCATGCCCGCGCGGTGCATGAAATCGATCACCACCTCGTCCGAGGTGATGTCGGGGCCGGGCATCGTCTCGGCGGCGCTGTGACGGGTAAGCGGCGGCGCGGCGAAAATCCGCCGGGCGTGGCGGATGCCGGAGAGCAGAACCTGTTCGTCGCTCGCGACCGACAAGTAGTTCGGGCGGATCGCGGGCGGCGCGAGCGGGTCGGCCAAGCGCGCCATGATCCTCCCACGGCTGTCCGGCCGCACCGCACAGACAACGATCGTCATCCCGGGCTCTTGTTCAAGGCGGCCGATGCCGTTCGGGTCGTAGCTGCCCGGCGTGAACAGCAATTGCAGGTCCGGACTGGCCAGTCCTTCCCGGCTGCGGCAGAACACCATCGCTGTCGTGACACCGAACGTCAATGCACCACGCCCCGTTGCGGCGAAGCGTCCGATCTCGCGCAACAGCGGCATGCCGCGCGCCAGCTGGTTGACCGAGACCTCGTCCTTGACCCTGTGCGTCACGCGGACCGCGAAATGGTCCGACAGATTGGCGCCGACGCCGGGCAGCTCGTAGACCACCTCGATGCCGATCGCCTTCAAAGGCTCGGCTGGGCCAATTCCCGAGATCTGCAGGAGGTGCGGCGAGTTGACAGTGCCGCCCGAGACGATCACCTCGCGTGCCGCCATTACCCGCCGATCCTTGCCGTTCTGCCGAAACGCCACCCCGGTGCAGCGGCGGCCGTCGAACAGCAATTTTGTCGCGATCGCTTTCGTTTCGACGCGCAGATTTGAGCGACGCCGCCCCTCGGCGAGAAAGGTGCGCGCCGTCGAGCCGCGCAGCCGCCCTCTGCGGGTCATTTGCGAGTAGCCGACGCCCTCTTGCACTGCGCCGTTGTAGTCGGGAGTGAAAGGAAAGCCGGCCTCTTGCGCCGCTTCGACAAAGCGGTGGGTCAGCGGCAGGATCGTGCGGTAATCCTCGACCAATAGCGGGCCGCTTCTGCTGCGGTACTGCGCGTCGCCGCGGTCATAGCTTTCGGATTTCTTGAAATACGGAAGGACGTCGGCGTAGCTCCAGCCGCGGCACCCCATCTGCGCCCAGCCGTCGTAATCGGCCGGGTTGCCGCGGACATAGAGCATGCCGTTGATCGAACTCGTACCGCCCAGTACGCGGCCCCGCGGCCAATGCAGTGAACGGTTGCCGACGCTTTCCTCGGCCTCGGTGTAGTAATTCCAGTTGACGAGCGGATTGGTGCGCAGGTGCAGTGCGCCCGCCGGTATGTGAATCATTGGATGCCAGTCGGTGGGGCCGGCTTCCAGCAGCACGACGCGAGCGCCATCCTCGCTCAGCCGCGCCGCAACGACACAACCCGCCGATCCGGCACCGACGACGACGTAGTCCGAGTTGGTATCCGCCATTACCTCCGTCCTTCGCCGCGACCCCCTCCCATTCCCTTGCCCGCAAGCGGGGGAGGGGCGGCGGACGAATTCGGCGCACGATTGTGAGCCGCCTCACATAACACGACGAAAAAAGGTCTTACATCCAAAGAAATCGAAATCGCCGCGGAGGAGAAGGGCGATGCCAGAGGAAACACCACAGCCGATCGAGTTTCATGCGGAGCGGATCCGCGTAATAAAGGATGTCGGCCTCTTGCTCGAATTTCTCGGCCAACGGGCAGACAGCCGGCTGCAGGCCCATTTTGAGGACACTCGCGGCGATTTGACGGCACCGATCGGCAAGCTTGCGGCGCCGCCATGCCGGACGTACCGGCATTTCCTCAACCGGCTCGTCGCGATCGGCGGCCCCCTGCCGGGTCTTCCGGACGATGCCGCCCAGAGCACTGCGCAACCCGATTCAGCGCCCGAAGGCGATGAAAGGCTCAGCGATATGGCCTTTCTTTACTTCGCGCGCGATTTCCTGGCGGCGGTCGCTGCTCCCGCCACTGTCGAAACGATCCGCGTCACCCGCGCCTATATACTGTGCCGCCGATATTCGTTGCTCTCGCGTCTATTGGGGCAGCACAAGCGCGCGCGGAAAATCAGGGACGAGTGCAAGGCCGGCGCCGGGCGGCTGGCGCGCCGCGTGATCTTGGTCGAGCGCATGGCTTTCTGCCTCACGCTCGTCACGTTGGTAGTTTCCGCCTATGCGCTCACCGGTCACATGATCCTCGACAAACGGGACCAGATCCTCACGAACTATGCCTCGATCAACCACGACATGGAGCAACTGGCGAGGGAAGTGCCAACTTTGGCGTCCGTTTCGCCACCACCTCCGTATTGCGACATGGGCAACGTTGGTGCGCCGGCGTCCGTCGCGCCGATCAAAAAAGCCGGATTGGTCGACGGGTCTGCCGGCAGTCAGACTGCCGCCACTTCCAGCGATGCACCTCGCGCTGCGGCCACGCAGGTACGACTGTGCTCGGTTTACTGGCGCATCAAGCAAGCGCGTGAAGACATCGCAGCAGTGACGTTGCATCTCGTGTCCTGGACGCGCGTCGTCATCGATCTACCGGCGGTCGGCGATGTGTTCGGCGTCGACCGCACGTTTATCCGGCAATCCGCAGCCATGCATGCGGACTGGTGCAAACGCCTCGGTTTTAGAGCCGAACCCGGCCAAACTTGTGAACCGGAGCTGCAGGATATGATTTACCACACACGGGAGGTTGCAGACTCGCTCTTGGGCTGCATCGCGCTCTATGTTCTCCCGGCGCTTTACGGCTGCCTGGGCGCGGCGGCAGCCACCTTTCGCACCTTGCGCCGAAAAGTCGATCAGTCGCTCGTCGCCGTTACCGACCGCGGGCGGGTCCAGCAGGACGTCATTCTCGGCCTCCTGTGCGGCGCAATTATTGGTTTGTTAGTCGGTTACATCGGCAAGGCGACGCCGAATGCGGGCCTCGGCTTGTCTGCCCTCGCCCTGCTGGCGGGATACAATGTCTCCGGCGTGTTCGCCTTTCTGGATGAGCTGTCGAGGCGGGTCTTCCAGCCCGCCCCCGCCGGGCATTCGGATAGCCGCCCGGCCTGATCATGCGAGGGTGCGGACCACCGGCATGACTTCTTCGGCGAGGATCTGCATCTGCTCTAAAGCCAGGCTATTGGGCATGCCGGGCCAGTGCACCGAGGCCACCAAGTGGTTGACCCCGAAACGTCGCTGCAGATCGATCAGCGGCTCGGCGACTTCGGCGGGAGAGCCGATCAGGAAACGGTCCTCGACGAGCTCGGCGAAGCCGTGGTCGAAATCGTCGCCCTTCGGCATGACTTTGTCCTGACCCCATTCGCGGTAGGTCCGGTACTTGACCTCGAGATAGGGCTGGGCCAGCCGGATCGCCTCGGTGCGCGTAGCCGCGACGAACACCTCCCTGCGCATCGGCAATTCCGCCGGGAAGGGCTTGCCGCACTCCTCCAGCGCCCGCCGGTAGACGTCAATCTGACGCGCCAATGTCGTCAATGTGCTGTGCGGGTTGATGTACCAGCAGTCGCCGAGCCGCGCCGCGCGACGGATTGCGGCATCGGCATTGGCGCCGATCCACACCGGCGGGGTCTGCAGCGGCTTGACGGTCGAGTTCGCATGATCGAGCACGAAATGTGAACCCGTCATATCGACAAAATCCTCGGTCCACAGCCGCTTGACGGCGAGAAGCGTTTCCGCAAAGCGCGCGGCGGCCTGTTTGCGCGTCAGGCCGAAGGCCTTGAATTCGACATCGCGGTAGCCGATGCCGCAGCCGAACACCAGCTTGCCGCCGCACATGATGTCCAATGTCGCGAGCTGCTCGGCGATGTCGAGCGGCTTGTGCAACGGCAACAGCACCAGCCCGCAGACGAGCCGCAGCCGCGGCGCAACCAGCGCCGCTTGCGCCAGAAACGGAACCTGCTGCAGGGATTGCAGCGGATGGGCGCTGTAATGCGAGCCCTTGACAATGGCGTCGAAGCCGAGCTGTTCGGCGCGGCGGACGAGCTCGAGATCGTCTTGCAGATGTTGGCGCATATCCTCGCCCGCCGGGTGCTGCCCGCGGACGATCAGGCTCAACTTCATTCTCTGTTCTCCTTAATGACGCCCCGACCATTACCGTCACCCTCGCGAAAGCGGGGTCCAGGGCTACGGCTGCATCGCCGGATCGAGATTGCTTCGTCGCTGCGCTCCTCGTAATGACAAGACAAAATGCTGTCATTGCGAGCGAAGCGAAGCAATCTCCCAGAGAGATGCGTCAACCCGATTGAAATTTGCGCGACTAGATTCCCGGTTCGTCGAATGACGAAAAAGGGGCAGCAACTCCGCTGAGATTTCCTGGCCTCAGCCATGCAGGATTCGGAGCTTGGCGAGAAACTGCGATGCGGCCAATTTGGGCGGCCAGGGTTCCCATTGGCGCATGCCGTCGGGAGGACAGACCGGGTCGGCGCGCAACGGAGCGAGATCGATTTCGAGCTGTTCGCGGATCTCGAAGATGCTCCAGCCGACGACGTGAAAGGCCTCGCTGGCGGCCGCGAGCCGGTCGGCATGCTTGTGAGCCGCATAGGCCTCAGGCGTCCATTCCGGCAGCCGGTAGCGCAGCGCGATCGCGCTCGTAACGGCCGACACCAGCGAATGGTATTCCGCCCCAAGGTAAGGCTTGATCGGCGAGATCGGGTCCCAGGAAAGGAGCCCCTCTTCGGCATCATGGAGAAGCTCACGCAGCGCTTCTTTATCGGTCAGCGGCTTGGTCCCGATCGCTTGCCGGATTGCCAATACGGTCAGGCTGTGCTGCGCGACGGACAGCGGCAGGTCCCAGGCAGAATGCCCGCCCCACCGGTAGGTTCGCGACAGCCCGAGGGCAAGATCTTCATCCTCCCAGTCGGCGGCCGTCGGTTGCAGCAAGTTGATCCGACGCCCCGACTTCAGCAAAACCCATGCGCGTTGCGGCATAACAGGCCCTCAAAGCTAAAGCAGCCTCCGCTCGGACTTCTACACGTTGTCTTCGGACTCCCGAGAAGGCAAGCTGCGGCGCTTCTGAGCGCCAGAGTCGCCTGAGGGAGGAGGACAAGGATGCCGATCGAGCCGATGCTGACCGAAGAAATGCCGGCGAGCGCGCTCGTCGCGCGCGTGCTCGAAGAGGCCGGGATCGAGATGGTCTTCGGCATTTCCGGCGGCCATACCGGGCGCATAGTGCAGGGCCTCAGCAAGTACCAGAACTCGATCCGCAC
>Ga0126371_10000557_pt1 | contig 31056 bp, 24 predicted proteins | sample PanSoiMetaPlot_4_FD_110145 | JGI IMG/M metagenome (GOLD analysis project Ga0126371, IMG submission 110145) | Tropical forest soil microbial communities from Panama - MetaG Plot_4 | ecosystem: Environmental > Terrestrial > Soil > Tropical forest > Bulk soil | place: Panama | collected 2016-02-17 | reverse complement strand
GTCTCCTATGCATGAGGCTCGGCACCGGCCAATCCGGGGCAACCCTCGCTACCTGCATACTGTGAGACGGGTCGCCCCGTCCTCAGGCGGACATGTGGTCTAGCGCTAGTCGAGTGCGAATACCCAGATTGAGCCGCCTTGCGGCACCTCGGGGAATTCCCAGGTCCGCACGAGGTTGAGGCGCGCCTGCATTTTGGCCGCATCCACCCCCCAACCCGACTGCACCGCAATGTATTGCTTGCCGTCGATTGCGAACGACACCGGCACTCCCTGCACACCAGAGCCGGTGCGCAATTCCCACAGGATTTTGCCGTTCGCGGCGTCGTAGGCGCGGAAATAACGGTCATTGGTGCCGCCGGCGAACAAAACCCCGCCTGCAGTCGCGAGCACAGGCCCCCAAAGTGGAGAATCAGCGAAGGGATGACTCCAGACCTTCTGCCCTGTATCGAGGTTCCAGGCTTGCAGTTCGCCGATGTGGTCGGTGCCAGGCGCTAAATAGAACGTTGCCGTTGCTCCGGTATAGCGGTCTCCCGGCGTATAGGTGACTTTTTGTCCGGTCATCGTGGTGCAGAGATTCTCATTGGCTGGGATGTAGAGGAGCCGTGTTTTGGGGCTGTAGGCCACCGGCGGCCAATCCTTGCCGCCCCACAGTGACGGGCAGAAATCGGCCTTTTTGTCGGTGCCGGGCTGACGGGCGGGATCGACGTCTGGACGCCCCGTCTCGGGATCGAGCCTCAGAAACACGTTCTGGTTTACGAACGGCTTGCCGTCGATGAAGTTAATCTTGCCGGCGGTACGTTCGAGCATCCACAGGTAGCCGTCACGTGCGGCGTATACGAGACCCTTTACTGTCCGGCCGCCGTGCTGATAATCGACGAGGATCGGCGGGTTGACCTCGTCCCAGTCCCATGAGTCATTGGGATGGTACTGGTGGTAGCCCTTGATCTTCCCCGTGGAGGCGTCCAGGGCAATTGTCGAGGATGTGAAAAGGTTGTCGCCCGGCCGCTGGTCACCCATCCACGGCCCGCCATTGCCGGTGCCCCAGAAGGCAAGGTTCGTCTGTGGATCGTAATTACCGGTGATCCACACCGAACCGCCGCCGGTCTTCCACTGATCGCCGGCGGGCCAAGTCTCGCTGCCGGGCTCACCAGGCGCTGGCACGGTATACGTCTTCCAGAGGGGCTTTCCAGTTTCCGCATCGAACGCCGCGACCGAGCCACGGATACCGAGCTCACCGCCCGAGACGCCAACCATCACCTTGCCGTCGGCGACGAGCGGAGCCAGGGTCATGTAGTACCCGGGCGCGTAGTCCTCGACCTTGGCGGTCCACACTTCCTTGCCCGTTTTGACGTCAAGCGCTACGAGCACTGCATCGGCCGCCGCGAAATACACCTTGTCGCCCAACAGCCCGACACCGCGGCTGGTCGGATGAAGGAACATTTCGTCCTCGGGGATGGGCCGTTTGTAACGCCACAGGAGATCGCCCTTCCTGGCATCGATCGCCAATACCTGATTGCCCGGTGTCGCGACGAACATGACGCCGTTGTTGACGATCGGAGGAGCTTGATGGCCTTCGACTTGGCTGGTGGCCAAGGTCCATACCGGCTTCAGCCGCCCAGCATTTTCAGTCGTTATCTGCGCCAGTGGACTGTAGCCCCAACCGTCATAAGTGCGGCGATACATCAGCCAGTCGCCGTCCTCCGGCTGCTTCAGTCGATCTGGTGTTACTGGCTTGTAATTCTGCAAAATCGGGGGGACAGGCGGCGGAGTCTCCGGCATCGGCGGCGCGATCAGCCCCCGTTGCGCGGAAGCTGTCGCGGCGGCAAACGCCAGTGCGAGTGTGCTTGCTGCGAGCCGGAGTGCTAGGCGGCGTTTCTCACGCAAAGTTCCTCTCCTCGCTCTCTCTTGGGATCACATTTGTTGAAAACCGGCCCGGCCGGTGAACGGCTTGGCAACGGCGAGCCTGCCGTCGACGATCTTGAGTGGCAGCGCCGGCAGGCGACGCGGCGCCGGCCCGCTCACCACCTTAGCCGCCTCTTTCGGATCGTAAGCCGAGTAATGGCAGGGACACTGCAGCAACTGGCGGCCCGGGTCCCACCCGGTCACGTCGCAGCCGGTATGAACGCATACGGCCGAATAACCGACGACACCATTGGCGGCGCGCTCCTTGGTCTCGGCGTCGAAGCCTTCGGCATCGAGACGCAGCAGCAAGATCTTGTTGAGCCGCGAGCCGGAGCGCACCGTCTTCGTGTCCGGCTCCATCGGCCAAGCGAAGGTCTGCGTCGCATCAAGCTTCAGATCGTCCGGCTTTAGCGGCTCCGGATTGGCTCCGCTAACCGGGACCAAAAGATCCCCTTCCTTCGGCCGCTCGCGGGCAGGCTCCGTCTCCGCCAGCGCCAGCCGCGGCGTCAGCGCCAATCCCAATCCCAATCCCAGTTTCAGCGCTGCACGACGGCCCATCCGGCATGGACAATCAATCACAATCCACCTTATTCCCCAACCCAACGTCGACCATTTGCCCCTCTCCACGCTTCGGCGGGGAGAGGGTAAGTTTGCGCCGCTACGCCGCCAACTGATCGCCGATCGGCAGGCGGCGGATGCGCTTGCCGGTGGCGGCGAAGATCGCGTTGCACAGCGCCGGCGCGAACGGCGGCAGCCCCGGCTCGCCGACACCGCTCGACGGCACGTCGATCGCGTTCGGGACAATGTGCACATCGGTGACCGGCGGCGACTCGTCGATGCGCAGCACGCGATAGCCATCGAAGTTGCTCTGCTCGACGCGGCCCTTTTTGAAGGTGATCTCGCCGTAGAGCGCGAGGCTCATCCCCATAACCGCGGCGCCTTCGATCTGCGAGCGAATGCGCTCGGGGTTGGCGGCAAAACCGCAATCGATTGCCGTGTCGACGCGCGGCACGGTCAGGCGGCCCTTCTCGTCCACTGCGGCCTCGACGACCGTCGCGACGTAAGTCAGGAAGCTGCGATGCACAGCGATGCCCTGCCCATGCCGAGGCGGCAGTTTCTTTCCCCACTCGGCTTTCTCCGCGACGAGTTCGACGACGCGCCGCAGCCTACCGGTGTCGATCGGGTAAGTCTCGAACGGATCGCCGTAGTTCCAGAAATCGGCAACCTCGGGCGATTTGCGCGGATCGACAATGCGCGGCGGCCCGATCAATGCGAGCAGCATCTCCTTCGGGTCGTGCTCGGTGGCCTTGGCGAGCTCGGCGACGAAGGATTGAACGGCAAAGCCGTGCGGGATGTTCGACACCGAGCGGAACCAGCCGATGCGCGTATGCGCGGCGGCCTCGCCGTTCTCGCAGCGCAGGTTGGGGATGTCGAACGGCACGTCGACAAACCCCATGCCGAGCTCGAACGGCGCTTCGTGCAGCTGATCGGCCGCAAAGATCGACTTGATCGTTGGCGCGACACTGCGATGCCGCCAGGCCACGACCTTGCCGTTCCGGTCGAGGCCGGCATCGATGCGCTCGGCCGAGACTGTGTGCAGGTAGTCGTGCTGCAGATCGTCCTCGCGCGTCCAGATCACCTTCACCGGCGCGCCATTCATTGCCTTCGACAGCAACGCCGCTTCGAGCACGAAATCGCATTGCGACTTGCGGCCGAAACCGCCGCCCAGCAATGTGACGTGCACGGTTACGTCGTCTTCTTTGAGGCCGAGCTTCTTGGCGAGTTCCTCGCGTGTGTTGCCGGGGCTCTGCACGCAGGCCCAGGCCTCGCACTTGCCATCGGCGATGCGCACGGTCGCGCTCGGCGGCTCCATCGACGCATGCGCGAAGTGCGGAATGTAATACTCCGCCGACACGACCTTGGCGGCCGACGCCAGCGCCTGCTCTGCGTCCCCGTCATTGCGCACGACCTTGCCCGGCCGCCGCGCAGTGTCCTCCATTTGCGCTTTGAACGCCGCCGAATCATGGGAGACGTTGGGTCCATCATCCCATGTCGGGTTCAGCGCCTCTCGGCCTTTGAGCGCCGCCCAGGTATTGCGCGCGATGACCGCGACGCCGCCGAGCGGCTGAAATTTTGCGGGCGCCGGCGTACCCTCGATCGTTACGACCTTCTCGACGCCGGGCACCTTCATCGCGGCGTCGGCATCGAATGAGCGGACCTTGCCGCCAAACACCGGCGGCCGCGCAACGACCGCATACAACATGCCGGGAAGCTTTGCGTCGAAGCCGTAAGTCGCGCGCCCCGTCGTGATGTCGAACAGATCGACGATCTGAACGTTGCCCTTGCCGATGTAGCGGAAGGCGTTGGGATCCTTGAGCTTGATCTGATCGAGGGGCGGTGCCGGCAATGCGCTTGCCGTAGCGGCCAGCTCGCCGTAGCCGAGCTTGCGCCCGGAGGGTTTGTGCACGACCTCGTGGTTCTGCGCCTGCACCTCGGCGACCGGCACACCCCAGCGCTGCGCCGCAGCGGTTTCGAGCATCTGCCGCATCGCGGCGCCGCATTGGCGCATCGGCTGCATGTGGTGACGCAGGCTGCGGGAGCCGTCGGTGTCCTGATTGCCGTATTTCTCCTCGTCGCCGGGCGCTTGAGCAACGCGCACGCGCGACCAATCGGCGTCGAGTTCATCGGCGACGACCATCGGCAGGCTGGTGCGCGAGCCGGTGCCCATCTCGGAGCGAATGGCGACAATCGTCACCGTCCCGTCGGGCGCGATCGAAACGAACAGATGTGGGTCGGACCTGACCCCATGCGGCATCTTGTCGGCGCCGGTGGCATAGGCGGCGAGCGCGCCGCGGGCGGGTACGAATTCGGCGGCGACGACGAGGCCGCCGGTGGCGAGAAGGCCCTTCAGGAAGCCACGGCGGCTCACATTCTCGATGGTGACATTGAGCGGGGTCATCTCACGCTCCTGTGGCAGCCGCCTTGATCGCGGCGGTGATGCGCTGATAACAGCCGCAGCGGCAGATGTTGCCGCTCATCGCGCTGTTGATCTCGTCTTCCGAGGGGTTCTTGTTGCTCGCCAGCAGCGCCGCGGCCTGCATAATCTGGCCGGCCTGGCAATAGCCGCATTGCGGGACATTCAATGCGCGCCACGCCTTCTGCACGGGGTGATTGCCTTGCGGGTCGAGCCCCTCGATCGTGATCACCGAGCGGCCGTCGACATCGCTGACGGCGGTGATGCAGGCGCGCGCGGCCTCGCCGTCGACATGCACGGTGCAAGCGCCGCACAACGCCGCGCCGCACCCATATTTCGTGCCGGTGAGACCCAGTTCGTCCCGCAAATACCAGAGCAGCGGCATCGATGGATCGCCATCGAAGGACTGCGTCTGGCCGTTGACTTGTAACTTGACCATCGGCTCTCCTCCCTCGTGCGTTCAGCAGCATCGGAGTTGGTCACCGCAGCGGCGCCGCGGCGAAAACGAGATCGGGCCCCCTCTTCGATGAAGGGTGTTAACGTAGAGTAGCGCCGAGTCGGTTGGCCCGACAACATGGTTTACGAGGCACAACCGCCGATCGCAGGCGAGGCCGCGACCACCAAAATGGCGCGTTCAGAGGCCTCGGCTTGCGCTGTTGTTAACCAAATCGAAGCGAAACTTCTGAGAATAAAGCCGTCATCGATGCGATGTATTTGTAAATAAGGTGACGAACCGAATGAACGGAATTGCTCTCGTCTTGATCGCCTGCTTGCCGCATCTCGGCGAATGCAAGTCGATCGTGCAGCATCCCGCTCCCACTACCGATGGAGAGTGCACGGAGCGCGCCACTGACCTGCAGCGGAAGCTGGCTGGAACGATAGATGACGGCGGCTATCGGGCGATCCAAGTGACGTGCCTGTACGCCCGCGCGGACGAGGGTGACGAATGAGGCGGATGTCGTGCGCAGCGGCTCTTGTCGCCGGCTTAGGGTTGCCGCTTGGCGCATCCGCCGGATCGGATCGAGCCGACGTGGCCCTGGTGCTGGCGATCGACGTCTCGGGATCGGTCGACGATCATCGCTTCGAGCTTCAGCGTGAAGGGATTGCAGCCGCCCTCGAGCGCGACGAGGTCGCGACGGCCGTCTTGGGCGGCGTCAATCAGGCGATAGAGATCGCTGTGGTCGAATGGGCAGAAGAGCAGCAACTGGTCGTGCCCTGGACCGTCCTTCGGGGGCGGGATGACCTCAACGCCTTGGCGACGCGCCTCCGCGGCGCAAGCCGATCTTGGCTGCATACGAAGACTGATCCGGGCGGCGGCATTGCCGCCGCGCGACGTCTGTTCGCCGGCCAGCCGCTTGTCAGTCTACGGCAGATCATCGACGTTTCGGGCGATGGCCGACAGAACACCGGCGAGGTGCCGACGGCCGAGGCGCGGGATGCGGCGGTATCGCATGGGGTCACCGTGAATGGGCTGCCGATCGCGTCAGCGGGGCAACCGCGAGTAGAGGAATGATATAGCGCCAATGTGATCGGCGGGCCGGGAGCGTTTCTTGTCGTCGCCAACAGCTATGATGCCTTTGCTGCGGCTTTCCGGCAAAAGCTAATGCTCGAAATCTCCGGGTTGTCGCCCAGCCCCGCCCCCACCCTTCCCTCCCCTGCTTGCGGGGGAGGGAAGGGTGGGGGTGAAAGCGGGGCGAGGCAGCCAATCGACAGCAGGCCGGTTAGGCCTGCCCAAGCTGTTTGTCGTAGTCGCTTACTGTGTTTGCTTAACCTTGTAGACCCAGACGACGCCACCCTGGGGTACGTTGTCGCTCACGAGATTGGCCTTCGCCAAGTTGTCCTGAATGCGCTCGGCATCGACGCCCCAGCCCGACTGGACGGCGATGTATTCGGTTCCGTCGATCTCATAGGCGACCGGCGCGCCGGTGATGCCGGAATTGGTCTTCTGCTCCCACAGCAGGTCTCCGGTCTTGGCGTCGAAGGCGCGGAACATGCGGTCATTGGTGCCCCCGACAAAGACTAGGTCGCCACCGGTGGCCAGCACGGTGGCCATCAGCTGCCACCGGAAATTATGCTGCCACGCCTTCTTGCCGGTGGCCGGGTCCCACGCCTGAAGCTCGCCAAAGTGATCCGCGCCCGGACGCTCGGTTAGTTTGATGTCCGCTTCCTTTGTCCCGAGCCAGAGCTTACCCGGCTCGAGCGGCTCCTTGACGCCGAGAAAGCTTCCACAGAAATTGTTCTGCGCCGGCACATAGACCAATCGCGTTTTCGGGCTGTAGGCCGCCGACGGCCAGTCCTTGCCGCCCCATAATGAGGGACAGAAGGCGACCGCTTGGCCGAGCCTCGGCTTGTGCTCGGGGTCGGGGCTGGGTTTGCCCGTCTCCGGGTCGATCGACTTCCACACATCGGTGTAGACAAAGGGCCATCCCGCCACGAACCTGATCTTGTCAGGGCTGCGCTCCAGCACCCAGAAAATGGCATCGCGGCCAGGGTGGACCAGGCTCTTGATCGTCTGCCCGTCCTTCTGCAGGTCGATCAGCATCGGCGCCTCGACCTCGTCCCAATCCCAGGAGTCGTTCGGGTGGTACTGGTGGTGGGCCTTGATCCTTCCGGAAGCCGGATCGAGCGCCAGAACTGAGGTGGTGTACAGATTGTCGCCCGGGTGCAGGTCGCCGGGCCACGGGGCGGCGTTGCCGACGCCCCAATACACGAGGTTCAGCGCGGGATCGTAATTGCCGGTCATCCAGGCTGAGCCGCCGCCGCTCTTCCAGTCGTCGCCCTGCCAAGTCTCGTGGCCGGGCTCGCCAGGCCCAGGGATCGTGAAGGTGCGCCACAGCTCCTTGCCGTCATTGGCGTCATAGGCGACGATATAGCCGCGTACGCCGTATTCGCCGCCCGATCCGCCGACCAGCACCTTGCCGTCCACGACCAGCGGCATCAATGTCAGGTATTGGCCCTTCTTGTAATCTTGCACCTTCTGGTCCCAGGCCACCTTGCCGGTCTTGGCGTCGAGGGCCACTAGGTGATCATCAGTGGCGGCGAGGTAGAGCTTGTCCTGCCAAAGCCCCACGCCTCGGCTCGTCGGGTGCAGTTGAGTGAGGTCTTCGGGAATCTCGCGCTTGTAGCGCCAGATCTGTTCTCCGGTCTTTGCGTCAAGAGCGATCACCTGGTTTTGCGGTGTTGCTATGAACATGACGCCGTTGTTGACGAGCGGCGGCGCCTCATGGCCTTCGTTGACGCCCGTCGAAAATGTCCAAACCGGCTCCAGGTTCTTGACATTGGTGGTGGTGATTTTGTCAAGCGGGCTGTAGCCCTGGCCGTCATAGGTGCGGCGATAGAGCATCCAGTTGCCGGGTTCGGGATTGGTCAGCCGCTGGGCGGTAACCGGGCTGTAGTTGCCAATCTCGCCCGCAACTGCAACTGCCGGCCACACGGCCGATGCCGCTGCCAAACCCGCCCACATCCATTGTCGCATTCGCATTCGCCTCCTCCCCTCGTCTGACCCATTCACCAAAATTTCTATCTCAGGCGTTCGCATGCCGCGGGCCGGAGCTAACGGCGCCGAGCGCCGATCACCCCTCGGCGCCTGCCGTCTACGTCGCCAATTGATCGCCGATCGGGAGACGACGGATGCGCCTGCCGGTCGCCGCGAAAATCGCGTTGCACAGCGCCGGCGCGAAGGGCGGCAAGCCCGGCTCGCCGACGCCGCTCGACGGCACGTCGATGCTGTTGGGGACGACCCAGACATGCGTGATCGGCGGCGACTCGTCGATCCGCGCAACCTGGAAACCGTCGAAATTATTCTGCTCAACGCGTCCGTTCTTGAAACTGATCTCGCCGTATTTGGCGAGGCTCAGCCCCATCACCGCCGCGCCTTCGATCTGCGAGTAGATCCGCTCGGGGTTGGCGGCAAAGCCGCAATCGATTGCGGTGTCGACGCGCGGCACCGACAGCCCGCCCTTCTCGTCGACCGCGACCTCGACGACGGTGGCGACATAGCTCAGGAAGCAGCGATGCACGGCGATGCCTTGGCCGTGCCGCGGCGGCAGTTTTTTGCCCCACTCTGCCTTATCGGCGGCGAGTTCGACGACGCGCCGCAGCCGCGCCGTGTCAATCGGATAGGTCTCCAGCGGGTCGCCGTAATTCGTGTACTCAGCCGGCGGCTGGACTTTGCGGGCCGGGCCCAACAGCTCGATCAGCATGTCCTTGGGGTCGCGTTGAGCCGCACGCGCGAGTTCGGCGACAAAGGACTGCACCGCGAAGGCGTGCGGGATATTCGATACCGAGCGGAACCAGCCGATGCGCGTATGAGCTTCCGCCTCGCCCACCTCGCAACGCAGGTTCGCGATCGCGAACGGTACATCGATCAGCCCTTGGCTGATTTCCCCGGGCTGTTCGAATTTGGGGTCCGGGACGAAGGTGGCTCGGATCGTCGGCGCGACACTGCGGTGCCGCCATGCGACGACACGGCCTTGTGCATCCAACCCAGCTTCGATGCGTTCGGCGGAAACGGTGTGCAGATAGTCGTTATGGAGGTCGTCTTCGCGCGTCCAGACGACTTTGACCGGGGCCCCGCCCGTCTCCCGTGACAACAGCGCGGCTTCAAGCACATAGTCGGGCTTCGATTTCCGGCCGAAGCCGCCGCCGAGCAATGTGACGTTGACCGTCACATCCTCCGGTTTGAGGCCGAGCTTGTCTGCCAGCTCGGTGCGCGTCGTTCCGGGGCTTTGCGTCGCCGCCCAGGCCTCGCATTTGCCGTTGGCGACCCGCGCGGTGGCGCTGGGCGGTTCCATCGTCGCATGCGGCAGATGCGGGATGTAGTATTCTGCCGTGATGGTCTTCGCCGCCTCAGAGAGCGCTTTGTCGGCGTCGCCCTCGTTGCGCACGACCTTGCCCGGTTTGCGCGAGGTCTCTTCGAGCTGCGCCCTGTACGCGGCCGAGTCGTAGCTGGCGTGCGGCCCGTCATCCCAGTGGACGATGAGCGCATCGCGCCCCTTGAGCGCCGCCCAAGTATTGCGCGCGACGACCGCGACGCCGCCGACCGGCTGAAATTTTGATGGCGGCGGCGTCCCTTCGATGACGACGATCTTCTCCACTCCCGGGACTTTCATCGCCGCCGCGGCATCATATGAGGCGAGCTTTCCGCCCATCACCGGCGGCCGCGCAATAACGGCATACTTCAATCCGGGGAGCTCGATGTCGATGCCGTAGACCGCGCGGCCGGTCGTGATGTCGAACAGATCGACGATCTGCACATTGCCCTTGCCGAGATAGCGGAATTGGGCTTCGTCCTTGAGCTTGATCTGATCGGCGGGCGGCGTCGGCAACGCGCCGGCGGCTGCGGCGAGATCGCCGTAGCCGAGCTTGCGGCCGGAAGGTTTGTGGATGATTTCGTGGTTCTGTGCTTGAACCTCGGCGACGTTCACGTTCCAGCGTTGCGCGGCGGCCGTTTCAAGCATTTGCCGCATAGCGGCGCCACACTGCCGCATCGGCTGGATGAAATGGCGCATACTGCGCGAGCCGTCGGTGTTCTGGTTACCGTATTTCTGCTCGTCGCCCGGCGATTGCACGACCTTGACGCGCGACCAGTCGGCTTCGAGCTCGTCGGCGACCGCCATCGGCAGACTGGTGCGCGAGCCGGTGCCCATTTCGGCGCGGTGCGCGACGATCGTCACGAGACCGCTCGGGTCGATCGCGATGAAGACATGGGGATCGCTGACGACGCCACCGGTCATCTTCGCCGCCCCGGTGGCATAGGCGGCGAGCGCGCCGCGGGCCGGTACGAATTCGGCGGCGACGACGAGGCCGCCGGTGGCAAGAAGGCCCTTCAGGAAGCCACGGCGGCTGACATTTTCGAGGTTGGCGTTGAGGGCCCTCATGTCACGCTCCTGTCGCAGCCGCCTTGATGGCGGCGGTGATGCGCTGATAGCAGCCGCAGCGGCAGATGTTGCCGCTCATCGCGCTGTTGATCTCGTCCTCGGAGGGATTTTTGTTGCTCGCCAGCAGCGCGGCGGCCTGCATGATCTGGCCGGCCTGGCAATAGCCGCATTGCGGGACATTCAAGGCGCGCCACGCCTTCTGCACCGGGTGATTGCCTTGCGGGTCGAGACCCTCGATGGTGATCACCGAACGGCCGCCGACATCGCTGACGGCGGTGATGCAGGCGCGCGCGGCTTCGCCGTCGATATGCACGGTGCAGGCCCCGCACAGCGCCGCGCCGCACCCATATTTCGTGCCGGTGAGCCCCAGTTCGTCCCGCAGGTACCAGAGCAGCGGCATTGATGGATCGCCATCGAACGACTGCTCCTGGCCGTTGACGCGTAACTTGACCATGAGCGCCCCTCCCCGTTTGGTGCGACGGCGGCGACTGTAGCCTCAGGCAGCCGCCCCAGCAATATCGTTAATGGGAGCCCGCCGACCTTCAGAACCGCACCCGGACGCCGCCGAACACCGCCAGCGGCGCGGCGAGGGTGACGAACCGGGGGTCGCTGGGCATCGCCACGCCGGGAAGCGGGGTCTTCGTCACATCGCCGAAAATTCCGAACGTCGCGTAATTGTTGTTGAACGCGTTTTGAATGATCGCGAACAGCTCGAGGTTCTTGGTAAGTTGATAAGATGAATGAAGATCGACGAACCAATAACCCGGCAGCTTTGGGTTCTGGTTGGACGCGTCGCCAAAAAAGAACTGGCTGCTGGTGTAAATCAGATTGCCGCCGACCTGCCACTTGTCGGTGACTTTATAGTCGGCATTCACTTTGAGCCGGTTCTGCGGAACGCCGGGGGGCTGGTCGCCCGGCCTCACCTGGATGTTGCCGGCGTCATCGGCAAAGGGGTTGTTGGGCGAGCTCAATGTGAAGGCGCTCTGAAACGTGGCTTGGATTAAACTGTAATTGACGGCCGCCTGCCACCGGTCGTCACGATAGCCGATGCCGGCCTCGATCCCTTGGCGCCGCGTATCGCTGACGTTCTGGAAGAAGCCGGTGCTGATGATCGTGCTGGGCACAGCGAAGATCTCTCCCGTCGTGTCGATGCGGAAGAGGCCGAGATTCCAGTCGATCACGCCTGCCGTCTCACTCGATCCCATGTGGAACCTGCCGCGCAGCCCGGTCTCGTAGGTCGTCGCCACGACCTGCTGCAGACTCGGCTGACCCGGCGGGTCGGGGGTGAGGAAAAAGTCGAGGCTGCACGGTCTCGTCGGGATGGAACAGGCGATCTCGCCCGGCGTCGGGGCGCGATTGGCTTGCGCGAAATTGAAATACCCGGTGACATTCGGCGTGATCTTGTAGGTCGCGCCAGCCGACGGGTTGAACCGGGTGAACCGTTCGGAGAAGTTGAGCGCGCTGCCAATCTTGTCGACTGAAGTGACGAGAGCCAGGTTGTAGCGGCCGCCCACAGTCACCGCGAACTCGGGCGTCACGTTAAAGGTGTCGCTCGCGTAAAAGCCGTAATAGTTGTTCGTGGTCTCGATACTGACCGGCGTCAGCGCGCCGTCGGGCTGGTCGATGATGGTGCCCACACCCGATACTCTCAGTGTGGTGGGGTCGATGATGCCGAGCTCGTTGATCGAGTTGAATTTGACGTCGGCGTGATCGAGGCTGGCGCCGAAGACGAGGTGGTTGGCGCGGTCGAACAAAGGCTGGGTCCACGTGCCCTGCACGGCACCGCCCAAGCCCTGCGAGTTGATCGAGCTCCTGTCGACCTCGCCCGGTATCCCGCCGCCCAGCACGCTCGACGGCACTTGCACGCCGGTCGTGTCGATCAGCGGCGTTGTCGTGTCGCCAAAGCAGAGCAGCGTCGGATCCTCGCAGAGCTGCGCGTTGGTGGTGTTGCCGTTGACGACCTGCCGGGTGGCGCCGCGGTAGTAGAAATTGGCCTGAAACGACAGCGCGTCGCTGACGTTGTAGTTGGCGTTCAGCACCGGCATCAGCAGCGTGTTGTGGAAACTCTGCGGCGAGGTGAACACCGCGCCGTGGTCGATGTCGGCCAGCTGGATCGGCGTCGGCCCGATGCCGCTGAGAGTGTTGTTGGCGCCGGTGAAGCTCAGATGCAGGCTGCCGTGCTCGCTCTCGGCGCCGATATCGCCGTAGAGCTGGCGGACATGCGACGGCGAGAGTAGGCGGTAGCCCTCCGAGTTGTAGAGGTTGCCGCCCATATAGATGCCGATATTGCCGGACTGCTGGCCGAATTGCACTGTGGCTTGGTTTTGGCCGAACGAGCCGCCCGCGAAATCGCCTTGGAAACCGTGAAAATTGAAGCCGTTCTTCGTCCCGATCACGAACGCGCCGCCGAGGGCGTTGAGTCCATAGATCGGGTTCGTTGGGATGATGCTCGTATTATCGATCGCGAAGTTGGGGATGAGATCCCAATTGATATTGTCGCCGAAGGGTTCGTTGAGCCGGACGCCATTCTGATAGACCGCGATGCCGATGGGTGTGCCTGCGATCGGCGAGCCCTCGAAGCCGCGATAGAGCACGTCCGGCTGAAACGGGTTTCCCTGATTCTCCTCGATATTGACGCTGCCGACCCGCTGGTTGAGTTGCGTGGTGAAGGACGTCGGCCCCTGCGTCGTGATCTCCGGCGCCGGCAGGCTCTGCGCGTTTGACGGCACCTTGTCGCGGTCGATGCCCAGACCCGGGAGCGGGCTGGGAGCGACGACCTCGACCGACGGCAACGTGACGGGCGCCTGCGCCGCCGCAGCAGCGGGCAGCAGAACCAAAGCGACCGCTGTCGTCGGCAACATACTCTTCGCGCTCGGCATTTCCCCCAATGGCATGGTTTTTTGACAGAGACGCTATTAAGCCCAAAAGTGCAGCGGAGCGCTTTCCCGATCTGACGACCAGGTTTTCCCGATCAGGTCGGGAAGATTTCCCACGACGGTTGGGGAACCCGCATGGCATGCTGCGGCGGTCTGAGTTTCTTCGGCGGGCGCATGTCGCTGCGGTTACGTTTGATCGGCCTCGTTTGCCTCGTGCTGCTGATCAGCCTCGCCCTCGGCGGCGCGATTGCCTACTCCATCGCCTCGCGCTCGGTGCGCACCGAGATGCGGGCAGCGCTGCTGGTCGGCCGGCACACCATCGAAAATGGGGTCGAGCGGATGCAGACCGCTGGGGAGCCCTGGCCCGACCTCAACGATCTGGTCGCATCCTACGAGGGCAATCGCCATCTTCGGGTCCGGCTTGTCGGGGCGGCGGCAGCGACTGCCGCGCCTGCGGTCGAGAAAGCGGCGCTGGGCAGGGTGCCGACGTGGTTCGCGCGCTCTCTCGGGGTTGCACCTGAGCGCGCGCAAATTCCTGTCGCGGTCGGCGGCCGCGATTATGGAACGATCATCGTCGAGACCGATCCGTACAATGAGACCCTAGAGGTTTGGAACGAGTTCGCCGATACCCTTCTGACATTGGCCGTGTTTTGCGGCCTGATCATCATCCTGATCTACGTCTTTATTGGCCGCACCTTGCGGCCGGTTGATCGGCTGGCGGGTGCGCTCGAAGAGATCGGCGACGGCCGCTATCGGACCCGGATCGGCGGCCGTCTGCCATTGGAGCTGTCGCGTTTGCGCGACAGCTTCAACCGAATGGCGGCGCGCCTTGCGGCGAGCGATGCGGAGAACCGGCGCCTCAATGAGCAGCTGCTCAACTTGCAGGAACAGGAACGGGCGGAGCTTGCCCGTGATCTCCATGACGAGGTTAGCCCCTATCTGTTCGCGATCAACGTGGACACCGCGGCGGCATCGCGGCTCCTCGAGGAGAACCGGCCGACAGAGGCCGGAGACCATATTCGGTCCATTGCCGATGCGGTCCGCCAAATGCAGCGGCAGGTCAGGCAGATGCTGGGACGGCTGCGCCCGATCGGACTGGCGGAATTCGGCTTGATGGACGCGATTGAGAACCTTGTCACGTTTTGGCGGCGCCGGCGGCCGGAGATCCACTACGAAGTCGCCGTGTCGGCAGAATGCGAAGACCTCAAAAACCTCATCGGCACGACGATCTGTCGCATTGTGCAGGAGGCGGTCAGTAACGCAGTGCGCCACGCCGAACCCAAACTCGTCACGATCTCGGTCGAGCGCAGCAGCGCTTTCGAGAGAGAGTGCGATGAGATCACGGTCACGATTGGCGATGACGGCCGCGGCATGCGGGAACCGGGTCGGCTCGGCTATGGCCTCATCGGCATCAAAGAGCGAGTGGGCGCCCTCGGCGGCCGTTTGAACTTTGCGAACCCATCCGGAGGAGGCTTCAGATTGGTGGCCGTGCTGCCACTGGCATTGCCCACCCCTCTCCAGCTGGTCGAACCGTGAGGGCGCTCATTGTCGATGACCATCCGATCGTGCGCGCGGGATTGCGGCGATTGCTCGCCGCAATCCCGGAGATTGAGGTTTGCGAGGCGGCCAGCGGCAAAGAGGCATTGAGCATTTTCAGAGCGCGCCGTCCCGACTTGGTCGTGCTCGATCTGAACCTGCCGGGGCTTGGCGGTATCGAGGTAATCGCGCGTCTAAAGCTAGCAGATCCCGGGGTACATATTCTGGTTCTCAGCATGCATGGCGATCCCCTGCATGCGACGCGCGCCCTCGAGGCCGGGGCGGCCGGGTATATCAGCAAGAACGCGGCGCCCGAGGAGATATTGGAAGCCGTCAGACGGATCGCTGCCGGCCACACCTATATCGAACGCGAGCTTGCCGAAGAGTTGGCGTTCACGAGCATCCGCACACCGGCACAACCGCTGACGAAGCTGTCCGCTCGTGAGCTGGATCTGCTCCGCCTCTTGGCCGAAGGACGCACGCTATCGCAAATCGCCGATACGCTCGGCATCAGCTACAAAACCGCCGCGAACAATTGCAGCCAGCTGCGAGCCAGGCTCGGCGCGACCAGCATGGCGGAAATAATCCGCGCCGCGATACAATTGGGCCTTATGCCCCCATCCTAGAAGCTCCATCCGACCGAATGAAATCGTCGTTCCCGCGAAAGCGGGGACCCAGCCAGTGATGAGCGGGGATCTGGACCCCCGCTTCTGCGGGGGTGACGAAAAGGCGTTTCATTGACCGGGTCGTGCTCTAAACCTTCGGCCCGCTTGCGCTGGCATCGGCTGCGCGGGCTTGACCGGTCGCATTGCGCCGGCCGGATGAAGCCATGGCGGAAGAGGCATCTCCTCGATTATGATGTCGCGGCGTCCTGCCCCGTGCCTCATGAAATGACCGCAGACCGTCTCGCCACGATCCTCTCTGTTGATGTGGTCGGTTACTCGCATATTCTGGAGCCGCGGGACGAGGGCTCGCTTATTCTCGCCGCCACCCGGCGTCTCGCCGTTGATGGAGAAAGCTACCCCGGCCTGATAAGAGCCGGCGGTGAAGGGATGCTCGAGCGGCTGAATTCCCATCGCCGTCAGCTTGTCGACCGGAAGTTCGCAGAACATCACGGTCGCGTCGTGAAGACCGCAGCAGACGGCATCCTCGTCGAGTTCGCCGAGCCGGTCGACGGAGTGCGCTGCGCCGTCGAAATCCAGCGGGGTATGGCCGAGCGCAACGCCGGCACAGCAGCAGATAAGCGTATCATCTTCCGCATCGGTATCGATCTCGGCGACCCAAGCATCGATGTGAACCGCCCTCACGATGCCGGCATGGGGGCGGTGGCGCGATTGGAGGGGCTGGCAGAGCCGGGAGGCGTTTGCATCTCTGGCGCGGTTCGCGAGATTATTCGCGGCAAATTGCCTTACCCCTTCGAGGATATTGGAGAACGGACCCTCAAGAATGGGGTGTCGGTTCACGCCTACGCAATAGGCCCGGACGCCGTGGCATCGACACGGGATGTGGGGGAGCGGCTGCGGCCCATCTTGCTGCCGCGCGGTAAAACCCTAAGGGGCGCGACGATCGCCGCCAGCATTGTCGCGACGACAGGTGTGTGGATCGCGGCGGGGTGGGTGTGGTTCGCCGGCAACCCGGCTCCGGCGCCCGCCGAAATGCGTGTGGCCACCGGACCGCAAGCTCCACCTGCGGCAGACATCGCCGCCGGCGCTGATGCTCAAAAGCCTTCGGAGCCGCCTTCGTCTGAACCGTCTTTGTCGATCATCGTCCTCCCCTTTGCGAACCGATCGAGCGATCTGGGGCAGGAATATTTCGCCGACGGAATCACCGAAGACCTGACTGTGCTTCTGTCGCGAATCCCCGGAAGTGTAGTAATCGCTCGCAATACCGCCTTTGCCTACAAAGACAAGTCGGCGGACGTGCAGCAGATCGGCCGTGAGCTCGACGTCCGGTACGTCCTCGAAGGCAGTGTGCGGCGAGCAAGGGAGCAAGTTCGGCTGAATGTGCTGCTGATCGACACCGAAACCGGAAAGCGCCCATGGGGCGAGCAGTTCGACACCGACCGCGCTAGTCTCGCTGATACTCAGAACGAAATTATCGGCCGTCTGGCGCACACACTCGATCGGGAACGCGGGAGAATATCGCCTCCTCGATCCGGGCTCCATGAGATCGATCCCGATGCACACGATTTGATCATGCGCGGGCGAGCATGGTCTTACCGGCCGTATTCCGCGCAGACTTGGCAGGAGGCACAGACGGCCTTCGAACAGGCACTGGAGATCGATCCCCGTTCGGTTGAAGCGAGGGTCGACCTCGCAAGCGTGCTCGGCGGCAGATTAGCCGATGGCTGGAGCAACTCGCGTCAGCAGGACCCGGCGCGCGCCGAGCTGCTGCTCCGAGAAGCCCTCGAGCGCGATGCGAACCGTTCCACGGCTCATTTTGCAATGGGGGTGCTGCGCCGAATGCAAAACCGATTGCCCGAAGCGCCGGCTGAGTTCGAGACCGCGATAGCGCTAAACCGGAACGATGCGCGGGCGTTCTACCAGCTCGGCGTAACGCTGATGTTTCTCGGCCGCCCCGAGGAGGGAATTCCACACCTCAAAAGGGCGATCCGGCTCGATCCCAACGATCCGGATATGACGCCGCTCTATTGGGCGTTAGGGACTTGCCATCTCCTCCTGGGTCAAGCGGACGAGGCAATCGACGCTCTGGGCAAGGCGCGCGCTGCGAATTCTCGGGTCTGGTATCCCTATCTCTATTTGGCAGGCGCGTTCGGCTTCAAAGGCGATATCGAGACGGCAAAGGACGCTCTGGCGCAGTCGCTCAAACTCAAACCTGAGATCAACTCGCTGGCGCGGATGCGCGCCTACAACGCCTGGATCAACAACCCCCAACATTGGACGCTTCAGGAGGAAACGCTGAATGTCGGGTTACGCCGGGCCGGCTTATCCGACGAATAAGCTCAGTATGCGCCTCCTCACTGAGTCTGCGCCTTCACTCTGAGACGAGACTCATCCTTATTTGCCCCCGCTCCTCGCGCAGCCTTGCGCCTCTCCCGCCGCGCTTTCGATCCCGCCCAGCAGGTGCAATCGGAATAGCGGCTCGGCGTAAGATTCCGCCGTGTGGCCCATAGCGGTGTACCAGCTGCGGCCGGAGCCGATCGTTTGACACCACGCAATCGGGTGGTCGGCGCCCATTGCTCCGCCCGAATAGCTGGCCTCATCGACTGTGGCCAAGACATGGACGGCGCTGCGCGGGTTGGTGCGAAAATTATACCACTCGTCGGTGCGTTCCCACTTTGCGGGCAAGCTTTTCGTCGAAGGATGCCCGGCGTCCCCGATGCGGATCGTCGCGCGCTGGATCTGCGGGTGGCTGGCGAACCATGTGCCGACGAGCCGCCCGTACCACGGCCAATGATATTCGGTGTCGCTTGCCGAATGGATGCCGACGAAGCCGCCGCCCGACGCGATGTAGCGTTCGAATGCGGCCTTCTGGCTCGGATTCAATATTTCTCCAGTCGTGTTGAGGAACACGACGGCCCGGTATCGCGCCAGACCCGCATCGGTGAAATACGCCGCGTCCTCGGTGCCGTCGACCGCAAACCCGTGCTCGGCACCGAGCGCGGCGACAGCGGCGATCCCTTGCGCGATAGAATCGTGGCGGAAGCCGACCGTCTTGGAGAACACTAAAACGGTGAAGCGGGGATCCGCCAATTCCGCTGCCGTGCCGTGGTCGATCGGCATTGCGAGCATCACCGAGACAATGACCGGCTGTCGCAGCCAGCCGCGTCGCGGCGACAGGCCTGGGCCCCGCGGCTGTCGGTTGACAGCGCTCGGTCGTAACCTTAATTTTCGCGCGGCAAGAATGGAACCAAAGGAAATGGCCATGAAGTGGAAGACGCCGGTCATCATCGAAATTGCCGTCGGGCTGGAGATCAACGCCTACGCCTGCGCCGAGGTCAAGTAAGCTTCTGGCCTTCGGACGCCCGCGGATCGGGCGGGGCCGCCGATGCTTGATGTGGTTGTCCTGGGATCTGCCGCGGGCGGGGGTTTCCCACAGTGGAATTCCAACGCGCCGGCTTGCCGACGGGCGCGGGCGGGAGATGCGGGAGCGCCGTCGCGGACGCAAGCCTCGCTCGCCGTATCGGCGAACCGGCGCGATTGGTTTGTCCTCAACGCCTCCCCCGATTTGCGTCTGCAAATCGAAGCGGCGCCGGCATTGCACCCGCGGGAGGGCCTGCGTTCGTCGCCGATCTCCGGTGTCGTCCTCACCGGCGGGGATGTCGACGCGATTGCCGGGTTGTTGCATCTGCGTGAGAGGCACCGGTTCACCCTCTACGCGCCGGCTCGTGTTCTCGCGGTCATTGCCGCCAACCCGATCTTTCGCGTCCTTGCCCCGGATTGCGTGCAGCGTTGCGAACTGCCGCTCGACCCGCGGGTCGAACTGGCGGGGGCGGCGGGATCGTCGGGGCTCGCTGTCGTCGCCTTTGCCGTGCCCGCGAAAGTGCCGCTTTACTTCGAGACGGCCGGCGAGGAGCCGCTTCTCGGCGAGGAAGGCGACGCCATCGGCCTGGAGGTGATCGATCTGGGGACGGCGAGGTCGTTCTTTTTCATCCCCGGTTGTGCAGCGATGACCGACCATCTGCGGAAGCGGCTCGCCGGCGGCTCGCTGGTATTCTTCGATGGGACGTTGTGGCGGGACGACGAGATGATCCGGCTCGGCGTCGGCAGCAAGACAGGCCGGCGGATGGGGCATATGAGCATCAGCGGCGAGGACGGTACGATCGCGGCGTTTCGCGATCTCGCTGTGGGCCGCCGGATTTTTATTCACCTCAACAACTCGAACCCTGTGCTGCTCGACGACTCGCCGGAAAGGCGGCTCGCCGAGGAGGCGGGGTGGGAGATCGCCTATGACGGAATGGAGGTGAGGCTGTGACTGCCGCCTTGCTCTCCGGTGAAGAGCTCGAACGCGCACTGCGCGAGATCGGCGAGGAGCGCTATCACCATCGACACCCATTTCATCACCTGATGCGGGACGGCAAGCTCAATCGCGGTCAGGTGCAGGCCTGGGCGCTCAACCGCTATTATTATCAGGCCCGCATCCCGGCAAAGGACGCCTATCTGGTGGCGCGCCTGCCGACGCCGGCACTGCGCCGCGAATGGCGCCGCCGCATCATTGACCATGACGGCGAGAGCGAAGACACCGGCGGTATCGCGCGATGGCTCAAATTGACCGACGGACTTGGGCTCGACCGCGGTTACGTGATCTCGACCAAGGGGCTGTTGCCGGCCACCCGCTTTGCGGTCGACGCCTATGTCAATTTCGTGCGCGACCGCTCGCTGCTCGAGGCGGTCGCTTCTTGCCTCACCGAGATGTTCTCGCCCGAAATTATCGCCGAGCGGGTCGAGGGCCTCTTGCGGAACTACGATTTCATCAGCCGCGATACGCTGGCGTACTTCACGCCGCGGCTCACGCAGGCGCCGACCGATGTCGCCTTCGCACTCGCCTACGTAAAAGACCGCGCCGACACGCCTGAGAAACAGGCGCTCGTGCTCGACACGCTGCGGTTCAAATGCGACGTGCTGTGGGCGCAGCTCGACGCGCTCTACTTCGCGTATGTTGAACCGGGTCTGATCCCGCCCGGCGCCTTCGTTCCCGCATGATGACTGATAAAAGAGGCGGGGCGGCCCGTTCCGTCGTGGAGGGCGCTTGCGTCCTGCGATTTGCGCCGCATGCCAGATTCCGCTTTGACGAGGTGCGGCGGGCTTGGGTCGTGCTCGCACCCGAGCGGCTGCTGTTGCCGGATGAGCAGGCTGTCGAAATCCTGCAGTTGATCGACGGCGAGCGCACTGTCGACATCGTTATCGACAAGCTCGCGCAGCGGTACGAGGCGCCGCGCGAGATCATTGCTGCGGATGTGCTGAAAATGCTGCAAGACCTGCTCGATAAACGGGTGCTGCGATTGTGAAGGAGGTTGAGCCGCCTCTGGCGCTGCTCGCGGAGCTGACGCACCGTTGCCCGCTGCGCTGCCCCTATTGCTCGAACCCGCTCGAACTGGCGCGAGCGAGCGCCGAGCTCGACACGGCGAGCTGGAAGCGCGTCCTAGGCGAAGCCGCGGCGATGGGTGTCTTGCAAGTGCACTTCTCCGGCGGCGAGCCGCTCGTCCGCCGCGATCTCCGCGATCTCGTGCGCCATGCCACGGAAGCCGGGCTTTACGGCAACCTGATCACTTCAGGCATTCGGCTCGATGCGGCTCGATTGGCGGAGCTGGTCGAGGCGGGGCTCGAGCATGTACAGCTCAGCATCCAGGACAGTGATATGGCAAATGGCGACCGGATCGCCGGTCTCGCCGGCGCACAGGAGGTCAAACGCCGGGTGGCGCGGCGCGTTCGCGAGGCCGGGCTGCCGTTGACGGTTAACGCCGTAGTGCACCGGCAAAACCTCGACCGCCTCGACGAGATCATCCATCTCGCCGTGGCGCTCGGGGCCGACCGGCTCGAAGTCGCCCACGTCCAATATTACGGCTGGGCGCTGCGCAACCGTACCGCGCTCCTGCCGAGCCGAGACCAGCTTGATGCCGCGACCGCAACGGTCGAAACCGCTCGCGCCCGGCTCGCCGGCGTCATGGTCATCGACTATGTCGTGCCCGATTATTACGCGCATCGGCCAAAGGCTTGCATGGGCGGTTGGGGCCGGCGGTTTCTCAACATAAGCCCGGCGGGCAAGGTATTGCCGTGCCATGCGGCAGAGACATTGCCCGGGCTCGATTTCCCGAGCGTCACAGAGGCGAGCCTTTCGGAGATCTGGTATTGTTCGGCGGCATTTCGGCGGTTCCGCGGCACCGCCTGGATGCCAGAGCCTTGCCGCTCCTGTGACCGCCGTGAGATCGATTGGGGCGGCTGCCGTTGCCAGGCGTTCGCACTGACCGGCGATGCCGCGCGCACCGACCCGGCCTGCGCGCTCTCGCCCGATCATGCTGTCCTCGGCGGCGCCATAGCCGATGCGCGCGCTGCCGCCCCCGGCCTTAGTTATCGCCAGCATTCCGCGGCCGCGCTGTCGCCCGCCTGAGCCGTCGCTCGGAACCGGCTCCGGGAGATCCTGTTGGTGTGGATATCCGCAACCCGCACTTCCGGGAGAAATACAGGATCGGAAAGACGCTCGCAGCGGCGACAGCGCTTCTCTTTGCCGTGCACGTCCATGCCCAGACAAGCCAGCAAAACCCTAACGCGTCTCATCGCACCACATCCGGTCCGGCGGCGGGCTCGCCGACGAGCATGAGATCGCCAACCCTACGCACCCCTCTCCCCCACTGGGGAAGCGGGAAGGGTGAGGGAGCCGCTCGCGCCCGGTGCACGGTTTCATCCAGGGCGGGTTGGCCACACGGCGGTATGAAACTCGCAATTACTGCCGCTGTGGTTCGGTGGAAATCGGCTTTTAGCTGCCCTCGCGACGCCAAGCTGCGACCAAGCCGCCGACGATCAGCAGCAACGCCGCGATGCCGGGCAGCAGCGGCATTTCGCTGAAACCGGTCACCGCGTAGTCGCCGTTGGCGCGTAAGCCCATCCAGTTCCGCCCTGCCGCGGTCCGCTCGGGCGCGACCCGGCGGATTTCCGGGATTGTGCCGGAACTGGCCCAGAAAATGCCGCCGCCTGTGGCGGCGACGATGGGAGCGAGCTTGTCGGGCGCCGTGCGGACATCGGCGAATTCGACCGGGTTTAGCGGGCCGGCGGCCGCAAGCGCCGTGCGCAAGCCGTCGGTCACGCGGTAAAACCCCATCTCGCTGATTGACAAGCCGCCGGAGCTTCGCCCGCCGCTCTCTGGCGTCAGCGTCAGGCTGCGGGTGGAGCCATCGGGCATCGTCACATTAACCGGACGGTCGTCCGGTTCGAGAGATTGCCGGGTGACGACAAGCCGGTCCCCTTCGACGATTGCGCGCAAATCGTTTTCCTCGAGGTCGGGCTCTTTCATCAGCCAGTAGGCGAGGCGGCGCAACAGTTCCGCCTGCGGCCCGCCGCCCTCGAAGCCGCGCGCCCAAAACCACATCTGGTCCGAGAGCAGCTGGGCCACCCGCCCCTGCCCGACGCGGTCGAGAACGAGCAGCGGCTCGCCGTGATCGCCCTTCATCACCGTTGCGCCGCGTCGAACATGCGAGTCCACCTGGCGGAACCAGCGCCCCCAACTGGGCTCGCCGCCTGGCGGCGCGGCCCCCGGGAGATCTTCGGTCACCGGATGGCGGCGGCCCACATCGGTGAGCTGGGGCTTGAAGCCTTCCTCGTATACATCCCCGGTCGGCTCGGCCGGCAATATCGTACCAAGGGGGCTGCGGGAGAGGCTCATCGGCGTGCCGGAACCCGGACCCGCCGCTTCGAGAAATGCGCCGCCCTTGCGGACATAGCGCGCGACGTTTTCGAGATAGGCCTGCGGGATGACCCCGCGGCGGCTATAGCGGTCGAAGATGATCAGGTCGAATTCGTCGAGCTTCACGTCGAACAGCTCGCGGATCGGGAAAGCGATCAACGACAGTTCGCGGATCGGCGTGCCGTCCTGCTTTTCGGGTGGCCGCAGTATCGTGAAGTGGACGAGATCGACCGAGGGGTCGGATTTGAGGATGTTGCGCCAAACGCGCTCGCCGGCATGCGGTTCGCCCGACACCAGCAGCACGCGCAAGCGGTCGCGCACACCGTTGACAACGACGACCGCGCGGTTGTTGTCGAGGGTCAGCTCCTGTGAGCCCGGCTCGACCGCGAGTTCGAGGATATTGGGCCCGCCATGGTCGATCGGCATGGTCATCGGGACGTCCCGGCCGACCGGAACGCCGACTTGCCGCAGCGGGCCGCCATCTTTCCGCAACGTCACCAGCGCCTGCCCGCCGTTTGCCTGCTGCTTTGCGGGCGAACCCTCGGGCAGATCCTCGACGCGGATCTTCAGCTGCAGATCCTTGCCGACCAGACCGAAGCTCGGCGCCTGTTCAACGACGAGCCTGCGATCGCCTTCGCCGGGGCGGCCGGAGAGAAGCACGTGCAGTGGCCCGGCGAGCGACTCGGCGGCTGTTTTCGCGTCGGCGGGGATGTCGTGCACTTGTCCGTCGGTGATCATGACTATCCCGGCCACCCGCTCGCGCGGGATATCCGACATTGCGCGGCTGAGGGCGGTGAACAGCCGTGTGCCGTCGTCGCCGGCCCCGGGCTGCGGTTTTCCCGCCCGAACCACCCGCACATCGAGATCGCGCTCGCGGCCGAGGCGATCGCTTAGCGCTGCGAGCGCCTGCTCTGTCGCGCGCTGGCGGTCGCCGATGCGCTGGCTCGGCGACTCGTCGACGACGATGATTGCGATGTCGCGCTGCGGCGAGCGCCTATCCTCGACCACCGAGGGATTCACGAGCGCGGCGAGCAGAATGAGGAGCGCGATGGCGCGCCACGGCAAGCCGCGCGCGCGGCGCAGTATTCCAAAGCCGGTGACGAACGCGCAAACCGTGGCGAGCGCCGCGATCGCCGACCACGGCAAAAGCGGCGCCGCGGCGAGCGTGTAGCCGCTGCCGATCATTGGCCAAGCCGCTCCAGGATGGCCGGTACATGCACTTGGTCCGACTTATAATTTCCGGTCAGCGCATACATCACCAGGTTGATCCCGAAGCGCATCGCCATTTCGCGTTGCGGCTCGCCTCCCGGGACCACGGCGAAAGCAGGGCGGCCCTGCCCGTCGACTGCCCACGCGCCGGCCCAGTCGTTGGCGCCGACAATGACACTGGAAACGCCGTCATTGACGCGGTCTTCGACGGGTTCGACCCACAGTGCTCCGACATTCCAACGGCCCGGGAAATCGTGCAGCAGATAGAAGGATTTGGTCAGCACGTGATCGGGCGGGATTGGCACCAGCGGCGGCATCTTGATGCCGGCCACGAGCCGGCGCAGGCGCTGTGCGGCGGCGGTGCCACCGCCGACCGGTCCCGGCGTCTGGTCATTGGCGTCGCGCGTGTCGAACAGAATTGTGCCGCCGGTGTCGAGATAGCGGTTGATGCGCTCGACCGCCTTGGGCGAAGGCGGCGCCTGCGTCGAGACCACCGGCCAATAGAGCAGCGGGAAGAAAATCAGTTCGTCCTGCTCGAGATCGACGGCCAGCGGCTCGGCGGTTTCGACAGCGGTGCGCCGGTTCAATGTCGCGGTCAAACCGATGAGACCGGCGCGGCTCTCTGCGTCAACCTCTTGGTCGCCGGTGCGCACATAGGCGAGTCGCAGCTCCGATGTCGCGCGCGCGACGAACGCATCGTCGGCGCGCGCCGCCGGCGACATGCCGAGCACCGTCAGCAGCGCCAGACCGGCGAGCCGCGCCGGCCGGCGCCGCAGCAGACCGCGCAGCGCATAGGCAATGACGAGATCGGTCAGCGCGATTAGCAGCGCGGCAGTGAGCAAGGGCGGGCGGAGGTCGACTTCGCGGCCCTTCGCGTAAGCTTCACGCAGAGTTTCGGGCGGAAGATTCTCGATCGGCTGCAGTTCGGCGATACCCGGCGAAAGATTAAGCGCGCGCCGGGCCTCCGCGGTGCCGTAAAAGCCGGGCGGATGGCGCGGCGAGACGGTCGTGCTCGCAATCTCCTTTCCGGGAATGGGACGCGCCGTCGAAGGAGGGCGGCCGAGCCGGCCGAACCCGTCAAGGGTCTCGACCGGTGCGAGAGCCGCATCCCCCGCTTCGCTGATGCCCTGGCTCATCGCCTCGATCCGCCGCAGCATTTCGACAAACAGGCCGGACAGAGCGAGGTTGGACCAGTTGGCGTTCGCCGTCGTATGGACCAGCACGATCCACCCCTGACCGCGCTTCTCGGCGGTCACCAGCGGCGTGCCGTCAGCGAGCCGGGCCCAGGTCTTGTTCGCGAGATCGAGATCGGGCTCGGCAAGCACCTGCCGCGACACCGTCACATCGGCCGGGACAGTCAGCCCGGCGAACGGGCTCTCGAGTGAAAACGGCGCGAGCTTGGCCGGCTGCTCCCAGGAGAGCGCGCCGCCGATTGCGCGTCCGCCGCCATGACGCAGCCGCACCGGCAGCAGCTGATCGCCCTGCTCGGCAAGGCGGGGTCCGGCGAAACGCAACAGCAGACCGCCGTTCTCGATCCATTTGCCGACCGCCGCTTCCTCGGCAGGAGAATCCGGACCGGTGTCGGCGAAAATCAACACGGCGAGCTCGCGTTTGAGAAGATCCGAGACGCTACCGTGGCGAATTTCGCTGAACGGCGCGAGCGCCCGCTCAATGTAATAATTCTCGCCCAGCAGGGGTTGTCCTTTCGTATTCGCAGCAGCGGCAATACCAACCGGGCGCCGCCGCCACCGCTCGTCGATAAGCAATACCGAACCGGCGGACTGATCGGCTTCGACTTCGATACGAGAAACCCGGTTTCTGAGCTCGCTCGGCATCGCCAGCCGCACGGTTGCGGCCTTCGCCTCCGCCGCGATCGTGGCGGTTTGACGGGCGAGGATGCGGCCGTCGTCACCACTCGCCCGCACCTGATAGAGCCGCGGTGCGGATGTCGGAAGCGAGCGCAAAACGACCCCGAGATCCTGGGCATTGACGTCGCCGGAGGCAAGCAGCAGGGGCGGTCCCTCTGGCGGCGCGGTCAAATAGCGCAAGCTGCCCCGCCCGGCCAGATAGGCAGCAAGTGCGTCAGCCGCGCCGCCATCGCTGATCCCGTCGCTGAGCCAAATCGCGGAGTTTGCATCGGGCAGAGACAGTGCTTTGAGGCGGGCCAGGGCAGCTCGCCGGTCGACAGGCCAGGGCTTCGGCAACAGGGCGTCGACGGCAGCCCGGGCGTCCACCGCCCGGATCGGGGCCAACGCCGGCGGCGGCTCATCGGCGGCGGCGGGAGCGGTCGTGAGGAGCACGACTTGCCGGTCTTCACGGTCGGCTTGCGCCAAGAGGTCCGTCAGCGCCGTTTGCCGGGCCGGCCAGTCGCGCGCCGCCGCCCATCCGTCATCGATGACGAAGACGATCGGGCCGGACGAGGCGAGGCGCGCGTGCGGATTGAGCAGCGGATGCGCCACCGCGACGATCACCAGCCCCGCAAGCGTGACGCGCAGCAGAACGAGCCATAGCGGGGTTCTCGCGGGCGTCTCCTCGCGCGGGATCAAGCCCAGCAGCAGCCGGATTGCCGGGAACATGATGCGGCGCGGCGCGGGCGGCGTTACCCGCAGCAGCCACCAGATGATCGGCAGCCCGGCCAACGCGACGAGCAGCCATGGGGAGACAAAGGCAAGGGAGCCGAGCGCCAACATGGTTCAGTTTAGCCGGACCGACCGCTCGCGCCGTCGATTGCCCCTCACCCCGACCCTCTCCCCGAAAGCGGGGCGAGGGAGCGTCCCGATTCCCTCGCCCCGCGGGAGCGGGGAGAGGGCGAGCGGCAGAACAAACCAAATCATCTTACCGTCGCCGGTCGGCCGAGAGCGCGGTGTAGAGCGCCAACAAGGCAAGGTTCGGCGGCCGATCGGTGCGATGAAACCCGAAGCTCCAGCCGAGCGCGGTCGCGGCGGCGGCCAGCCCGTCGCGATGGCTACGGAAGCGGCTGGTGTAGTCGCTGCGGATCGTCTCGACCCGGCTGATGACGACTTCGTCGCGGTCCTCGACCCCCTCAAAGCGGATGCGTCCGTCGAAGGGCAGGTCTTCCTCTGCCGGGTCGGCGACCTGCAGCAGATGGCCCCTGAGCCCGGACGCCGCAAAACGCGTGATCGTGGCATTGATCGTCTTGAGCGGCGACAGAAAATCGCCGATCAGAACGAGTTGGCCGGCGCGCGGCAGTGGCTCGAACGCCGGCAGGCTGTCACGTTCGGGTTCACTCTGGCTGATCGATTCGGCGACCCGCGTCAGCCCGATGCGCCCGCTCATCGGCGAAATTCCACTGCCTAGCAGGGTCAGACGCTCGCCGCCGCGGACGAGCAGGCTCGCCAGTGCAACGAGAAGCAGTTCAGCGCGGTCGCGCTTTGTGGGCCAGTCGGCACCCGCGATATAATTTGCCGAGGTGTACTCCATCGAGTTCGAGGCGTCGCGCCACAACCATACGCTCTGCGCCGCTTCCCACTCACTCTCGCGGACGTAGAGCCGTTGCGACTTGGCGCTCTCGCGCCAGTCGATGCGCACCGCAGAGTCGCCCGGTTCGTATTGGCGGAATTGCCAGAATGTCTCGCCCTGACCGACACGGCGGCGGCCGTGGACGCCTTGCGCCACGGTGGCGGCCACCCGCTCGGCCGCGACCAGCAGCGGCGGCAGTGCGGCGGCGGTTTGCTCCGCCCGGTCGCGCAATGCCCCAGGTGCACCAGCACGGCGAGGCGGGAACGCGACGCCCGAACGCAGTTGGGTGGGGCTCAACGGAATGGCGCCGAAATCTGGTCGATGACCCGCCCCACCGTGACGCCCTCCGCCCGGCCGGCAAAGCTCACCGCCATACGGTGCCGCAACACCGGCGGAGCCAGCGCCAGCACGTCATCGATCGAGGGACTGAACCGGCCATCGATCAGGGCGCGCGCGCGGCAGGCGAGCATCAAAGCTTGGCTCGCGCGTGGTCCCGGGCCCCACGAGACGAAGCGTCGCACCCCGTCGAGGGCGGTTTCATCCGGCCTGCCGGAACGCACCAGCGACAGGATCGCCTCGACCACGCTTTCACCTACCGGGATCCGCCGCACCAGGCGCTGCGCCGTGAGCAATTCGGCGGCGTTCATCGCCGGCCGCGGGCGATCCTCGGCAATGCCGGTTGTCGCGATAAGCATTTGCCGTTCAGCTTCGAGATCGGGATAGTCGACGTCGATCTGCAGCAGGAAGCGGTCGAGCTGCGCCTCGGGCAACGGATAGGTCCCTTCCTGTTCGAGCGGGTTCTGCGTCGCCAGAACGTGGAACGGGCGCGGCAGAGGATGGTATTGACCCGCGATCGAAACGCGCCCCTCCTGCATCGCCTGCAGCAGCGCCGATTGCGTGCGCGGGCTCGCCCGGTTGATTTCATCGGCCATCAGCAGCTGGCAGAACACCGGGCCGGGGATGAAGCGGAAGGAGCGCCGCCCCATCTCGCTCTCCTCCAAAACCTCCGAGCCGAGAATATCGGCCGGCATGAGATCGGGAGTGCACTGGATGCGCTTCTCGTCGAGCCCGAGGATGGCGCCCAAGGTCTCGACGAGGCGGGTCTTTGCGAGACCGGGAACGCCGATCAGTAGGGCGTGCCCGCTGCACAGCAGGGTTATCAAGGCTTGCTCGACCACTTCGCGCTGACCAAAGATGATTTCACCGATGCGTTCGCGGACGAGGCCGAGGCTGCGGCCGAGCGCCTCCACCTCGGCAACGAGATCGGCGGAGGAAGCGTTGATGGATCTTGTGGACGCCAAAGAGACCAATCCTTCTTCGAACTCTAGGCCAGGCACTAACCTGACCGAAAATGCTGCTCCCGGCAATTCCTAGTCAATAATGGGTGCCCCCGCCGACAAACGACCGCCGATTCATTTAGGCGATCTCGAAATGCGGATCGCTCGCGACGGGAGTTGGTTTTACCGCGGCTCACCGATCAACCGTTTGGCGCTTATCAAGCTCTTTGCCTCCGTCTTGCGGCGAGAGGCGGATGGTGGTTATTGGCTTGTCACACCGGCGGAACGCGGCAGGATCGAGGTGGAGGACGCCCCCTTTCTTGCAGTAGCGCTGACGGTCGAGGGCAAGGGCCGCGACCAAAGGTTGATATTCCGCACCAATCTCGACGAATTTGTGACGGCCGGACCCGGCAATCCGCTGCGCGTCGAAACGGCTGCGAACGGGGAGCCGAGGCCCTATATCCTCATACGCGATGGTCTCCCGGCGAGGCTCACGCGGCCGGTATTTTACGAACTCGTCGACCTCGCCACGCAGGAAGAGGTCGAGGGCGTGGTACAATTCGGGATTTGGAGCCAGCGCATCTTCTTTTGGCTGGGCGATCCGGGAGCGGATTGGGATTGATAACCAGAGGAGCGGCGCAAGATCGCGGATCGGAACATTTCATTGAAACAAAACAATCCTCTTACGTCTGATCGGATCATCGAATGCTTCCTGCAATCGGGCCAACCCGGCAGGCGCGGCTTTGGCGACGCCGCCGATCCATCCGAAGCTGCGGCGGTCCGCGAAGCGACCCGCGGCGATCATGACCTCAACCCCGGCATGACGCCGCCGAGCGCGGCGTTGCGGCCGGCTGCCGTGCTGGTTCCGCTCATCGACCACGCTGAGGGCATGTCGGTGCTGCTGACCCAGCGCACCCCGCATCTGAACGCACATGCCGGCCAGATCTCGTTTCCCGGCGGCCGCATCGAGGAGAGTGACACGGATGCGATCGAGGCGGCATTGCGCGAGACCGAGGAGGAGATCGGGCTGACGCGTGAGCACGTAACGGTGATCGGGAGGCTCGACACCTATGTGACAGGAACGGGTTTCGAGATCACACCGGTGGTCGGGATCGTCAAAGTGCCCTTCCGGCTCGTGATCGATCCGTTCGAGGTGGCCGAGGTCTTCGAGGTGCCGCTCTCTTTTGTTCTCGACCCGAACAACCACCGGCGCATGACGCGCGATGTCGAACGGCGCAACAGGGTGTTCTTCATGCTGCCCTTCGAGGACCGCAACATCTGGGGCGCGACCGCCGGGATGCTGGTGAACTTGGCCGAGGTGCTTGCCGGGTGAGGAGCCCATGTTGCGGGTCGTCCTCACAATCGTCTTGCCGTTGCTCCTGCCGACGGCGCTCTACCTGCTGTGGGTCGCCACGCTGGGCTCCGCTCGCGAGGGCGGCGTCATCATACGTTGGACGGCCGTCCCATGGCTCTGGCTTGCCGCTGCCGGGGCGATTTTGTTGCCGATTGTGCTGATCGTCGTGACGGTTCATTTCGGCACGCCGCAGCAAGGGGTCTACGTGCCG
>Ga0126371_10000556_pt1 | contig 31060 bp, 35 predicted proteins | sample PanSoiMetaPlot_4_FD_110145 | JGI IMG/M metagenome (GOLD analysis project Ga0126371, IMG submission 110145) | Tropical forest soil microbial communities from Panama - MetaG Plot_4 | ecosystem: Environmental > Terrestrial > Soil > Tropical forest > Bulk soil | place: Panama | collected 2016-02-17 | reverse complement strand
CGTCATAGCACCAGCAATAGGCCCAGATCTTCGCCGGCTTGAGCGCTTCGCGCCCCATCCGGAGAATGATTCCGATCGGCTCGTCATCCAGGTACAGCGGGAGACTGGTCATGCCCCCGGACTGGGCAAAACGCCTGCCAATTGGAACGTTTCGTAACTTATTGTTTTATTTGATTTTACAGAAATGCCCAGCGGGCCGATTCGTCAATCTGACACGCGCAGCTATGTGTCGCTTTGACGCGTCGGCTTGGTAGCGACGAAGCCTTCTCCCCTCCCGCGTCTCTTCCGCCGCTCGACCTGCCATTCGCCATACAGGCCCTGGAGAGAGTCGGGCCCCAGGGGCAGCACCCCGGGTCCGTCAGGATCGACGCTCAGGATGACGTGAACACCCCCCGACTTCGTGCACGTCTGCAGCCCCCGCACCAGGGTCTCGCGATCGCCCGCATCCGCGGCGGCGAGGGCGTTCGGTTCGATGACGGTCAACGCCGGCCGCATATCCGGCAGCCAACCGCCGAAATTCACGACCAGCGCTTGAAAACGCCCCGCGAGCTGCTCGGCAATGGCCCGTCCTTCCGCCGACTCGACGGCACCCAGCTCCTGGTCCAGGAGAAACACTTCGGCGTCGTGGGCCGCGACGAACAGCGCGTGTCGCAACGCCTGCGCGCCGACGACCAGCACCAGGTCTCCCACTTCCAGGCGCTTCAGACCCTGCGCGACCGGGTCACTGGCCTCGAGGCCCCAGTGGGTCGGCTCGCGCTGGGCCGTGCGCAGGGCGCGGTGATTCTGAGCCCAGCGCCGGTACGAAGGCAGCTTGAGCCGGCGGGAAATGATCCGGTCCACATGTTCGAGCAACAGCACCTCGGTGAGCAGGTACTGTCCCTCGCCCGACTCGAGCTCGCGCACGGCTTCGTCGCCGATGCGGAGCAGCTCTTCCCGCGCCACCGTGTTCTTGTATTCCTCGATTCGCTGGAGCAGGAATTCCTGATACTCCTGCTTCTGCGACCGGGGCGGGCGGCGGGTGGGTCCGGTGAGGTGCGGAGAACCCTGTGTGACGGTGTTCAGCATGGCTCGACGTGGACCGTGACGCCGTGGAGGTCGAGCTGCTGTTTCAGGCGGGCTTCCACCTGGTCGGCGATCTGATGGGCCTGCGCCACCGTCGCGCCGCCGTCGACGGAAATCGTGAGCTCGGCGTAGCGGCCATGCGCGCCACCGCGCGAGCGGATGTCATACGTATCGCAAACGCCTTGGATGCCGCGCGCGCATTCCGCTATGCGTTCGGGGGGATGGACGCGCTCGTCGACGAGGACCGGCACCGTGCGTACCAGCACGCGGTACGCGATGGACAGGATGACGCCGACCACCAGGATGGCGATCACCGGATCAGCCCACCACAATCCTTGCTGGGCGAGAATGAGGGCCATGAGAACGCCGAGGGTGATGAAGACATCGGCGCCGGTGTGGCTGGAGTCGGCGAGGAGGATCTCGCTTTCGAGCGCGCGTCCCCGCCGGCGCTCATACCAGGCGACAGCTGCGTTGACCACGAGCGTGGCGCTCAGGGCGCCGAACTGGCCCCGTGTGACGGGAAGGGGATGACCGCCGGACGACAGGTGATTCACCGCGCCCCGCAGCAGCTCGAACGAGGAGACACAGAGGAACCCCACGAGCGCGAGCGCGCCCAGAGTTTCGAATTTCCCATGCCCGTAGGGATGCTCCTCATCAGGGGCTTTCGCCGCGACCGCGGTCACGATCAGGGCGAGGACGTTATTGGCCGAATCGATGGCCGAATCGAGAGCGCTGCCCAGGACCCCCAGCGATCCGGAGGCGAGGCCCACGCCGACCTTGATCACCACCACGACCAGGTTGGCGGCAAGAATTCCCACCAGCACCCGGCGCACGGCGGCCGTCCGGGCGCGCGGCTGGGTCTCGGAATCGGGCATCAGAGCAACCTTGTAAGTGGGTTTCCGATAGTCAATTCGCCCCTGGATCTTGACAATATTTAGATGTTTGTCTAATTATCTCAGCGTGAGAGACCACCTGTTCCGAGCCTTGGCTGACCCCACCAGGCGGAAGATCCTCGAGCTCCTGGCGGCGAAGGACCGCACCGCGGGCGAGCTGGCCGAGGAGTTTCCTATAGCCTTTGCCTCGGTGTCGCATCACCTGGGCGTGCTCAAGAACGCCGGGCTCGTGGCGGTGGAGCGGGAGGGGCAGCACATGCGGTACCGCCTGAACACCACCGTCTTTCAGGACATCGCCCGCTACATCGCGAAAACGTTCTCCGGAGGCACTGATGCGTAGCCGATGGTTCGGGTTCTTCGTGGTCGCCCTGGCGCTCGTGGCCAGCTGGTGGGCGTGGGATCAGCTCCCGCCCCGCATCGCTACCCATTGGAACGCCGCCGGCCATGTGAACGGGTACTCGTCGCGGACCTTCGGCGCGCTGTTCGCCCCGGGCCTGATGACGGCGTTGACGCTCCTGTTTCAGATCCTGCCCGCCCTCGACCCGCGGAAAGCGAACTACGAAAAATTCGGCGACACCTACTGGGTCCTCGCCAACGCCGTAATCCTCTTCGTCGGCGTGGTGCATGTCATGGTGCTCGCCTTCGGCCTGGGCTACCCGGTCTCCATGACCCGCGTGGTCCCCCTCGGGATGGGGGTGCTGTTCATCGCGCTCGGCAACGTGCTCGGACGCGTCCAGCCGAACTGGTTCGTCGGCATCCGCACGCCGTGGACCCTTTCGTCCGACACCGTGTGGCGCAAGACGCATCGCACCGGCGGGTGGACGTTCTTCCTCGCCGGATGCGCCCTGGTCATCGAAGGTGTCACCCCGCTCGGCAACCTCTGGCCCCTGATGGCCATCACCATCCTTGTGGCCGCTCTGGTCCCCGTGATTCAGTCCTACCTGTTGTGGAAGGGAGAACAAGGTGATCGCGCTTAGCCTTGCGTTGATGCAGGCGCCGCCGCAGAAGGCCGATACCGTCGCCCCGGCCGCCGCAGTCGAGAGCCCGTTCGTCGCGACGTCGACCGGATGGACGCTCTACGGCACCCTGACCGTTCCCAAGGGAGCGAAGGGTCCCGTTCCGGTGATCCTCATCGTGGCGGGCTCGGGCCCGACCGACCGGAACGCCAACTCCCCGGCCGGCGTGCGTAGCAACGCGTACGCCCAGCTGGCCTGGCGTCTGGCGGAGCAGGGGATCGGCTCATTGCGGTACGACAAGCGCGGCATCGCGGCGTCGCGCGGGGCCATGGATTCGGCCATCATTGCCCGGACCACGATGCAGGACTACGCGAACGACGTTCGGAATCTGGCGGACACGCTGCACAAGGACCACCGCTTCTCGAAGGTGATCCTGGTCGGCCACAGCGAAGGCAGTGCGCTCTCCATCATGGCGGCGCACGACGGCGCGCCGGTGGCGGGCGTTGTCTCCATGGCGGGGATGGGGCGACCGTTCGGCGTGGTACTGCGGGAGCAACTCGCACAGCAGCTCGACACGACGACGGTGAGGATGTACGACACGTCGATGACGGCATATCTCGCCGGGCGGGATCCGCCGGTCCCCAGCTACCTCGCGTCGCTCTTCGTGCCGGCGCTCCGCAACTACATCCGTTCGATGATGGCGTTCGACCCGAAGGAAGTCGGACAGCTGCATTGCCCCGTGCTCGTTCTCCAGGGCGATTACGATGTCCAGATCTCCGTCGCGGACGCCGAAGCCCTGCATGCGGCGGACCCGTCGTCGAAGCTCGTGGTCCTGCCGGGCGATACCCACATGTTCAAGCCCGCCGCCAGCAAGGACCGCATGGCCCAGGTCCCGGCCTACACCGATCCGACCTTGCCCATCGATCCGAAGGTGGTATCGACGATCACCGACTGGATCAAACAGCTCTGAGCAAGGCGCCCTTGAGGTACCCGGTTTCCGGGATGGTGAGAATCTCGGGGTGGTCGCTCGACTGACCGGTGAAGCGCAGGACTTCAAGCCGCCGGCCGGAGTCCTGCGCTGCTTCCATCAGCATCGCTTCGAAGTCCCGGCGGTGCACGTGGTAGGAGCAGGAGCAGGTGAAGAGCACCCCACCCTCCGCCAGGCATCGCATGGCGCGGAGATTGATCTCCTTGTAGCCGGCGAGCGCGCGATCCACGCTGGTCTTGGTCTTCGCGAACGCCGGCGGGTCGAGGGCGATGGTGTCGAACTCTTCTCCTCGCGCCTCGAGCTCGCGCAGCAGGTCAAACACGTTCGCTTCCTTCCACGTCACGTTCCCGTACCCATTCAACGCCGCGTTCTTCGCGCCGCGCGCCAGGGCCTCGGTGCTCGAATCCACCGCCAGTACCGAGCCGGCGACTTTCGCCAGGTGAATGGTGAACGAGCCGTGGTAGGCGAAGAAATCGGCAGCGGTCCCGCCCGGCTTCGCATGTGCGGCCAGCAGGATCCGGTTCTCGCGTTGATCCAGAAACCCGCCCGTCTTTTGCCCTTGCCAGGGCGCGGCCAGGTACCGCACGCCCGCCTCGGTCACTTCCACCGTCTCCGGTACTGACCCCGACCAGAGGGTCACCTCGAGCGGCAACCCCTCGTGGCGGCGGACCGCGGCGTCATTGCGGAGCAGAACCCCTTCCGTCTGGAGCACGTCCTGAATCGCCGCACCGATGTCTTCGCGAACCGCTTCGACGCCGGCCGACAGGAGCTGGGCCACGGCATAGGGTCCGTACCGGTCGACGACGAGCGAGGGGAGTCCATCGCCCTCGCCATGCACCACGCGCCATGCCGACGCGTCGATTCCCGTGCGGGCGGTCGAGGCGGCGGCGATGCGCGATCGCCACCACGCGCGGTCGATCGGAACGTCTTCGGTGGTGAGCAACCGGAGTCTGATTTCTGATTCCGGTGAGTAGAGCGCCCGCCCCTGATACTTTCCCTTGCGGTCGGTGACCCGCACCACGCCGGCGCGGTCCCCAGGCTCGTCGGCGACGTCGGACCGGTAGATCCAGGGATGACCGGCCCGCCAGCGCCCGGCACCCTTCGCGGTGACCGCGACCGTGGCTTCGCTCATCCGGCCCGGTCGGGACGCAGGACGGCCGCGCCGCGCAGATAGATATGTTTCAGCGTCGCGGGGCGCCGGGTGGTATAGAAGTGCAGCAGGACACGGACGCAGAGAGGGACGCCGCCGGGCACCGCGACCTCCAGCGCTCCCAGGAGCGGCACGCCGGTCCACCCCAGGTTGCGCGCAGCCCGCGCCGGGTAGTCGGCGGTGAGGTCGGGCGTCGACGTGAAGATGGCGCTCTCGATGTCTTCGGGGGCGAACGCGTTCGCCTCCTGCAGAGCGGCGAGCAGCTCCGCGGTCGCGGTCAGAATGGCGTCCGAGGTATTGGCGGTGGCCGTCGTGGCCCCACGCAAACCCCGCAGGATCCGGGTGGTCAATCGATGCTCGTTGATCAGGTGCGCTTGATGGTGCTCACGGACGCCTCGCTTCTCAAGGGGCGGGATGTGGTGGACGTGTGCCGCCGAGCGGTGGCCGGCGGCGCGACGTCCATCCAGGTCCGGTGGAAGCCCGCACCCGTGCGCGAGGTGGCGGACGTGGCCCGGACGCTCGTCGGGGCCCTCTCCGTTCCTGTTCTCGTCAACGATCGTCTGGACGTCGCACTGGCGGTCGCTGCCGCCGGCGTGCACCTCGGCCAGGACGACGTGCCCGCGGGGGCGCTCGCGGCCCACCTTCCGCCCGGCTTCATCGTCGGCATCTCCGTGGGCTCAGCCGTCGAGGCGGCTGCCTCGGACCGCCGGGCCGACTACTGGAGCATCGGGCCCTGCTACGCCACGGCGAGCAAGGCGGACGCCGGTGCTCCCCTTGGACCGGACGGATTCGGAACGCTGGCGCGCCTCGCTCCGGAAGGCCTCCCGGTGATCGGCATCGGGGGAATTACGAAACACAACGCCGGTGCCATTCGCAGCGCCGGTGGGGCCGGTGTCGCGGTTATTGCGGCGGTGCTGGGGTCGAACGAGCCTGAGCGCGCCGCACGCGAGCTGCGGCTTGCAGTCGCTTGACCTTCTGGATGGCGGCGAGGTGTTCCGCGTAGGTCACCGAGAAGATGTGCTTCCCGTCGGGCTGCGCCACGAAATAGAGGTACGGGACGTCGGCCGGATGGACGGTCGCGGCAAGACTCGCGTGTCCCGGCTGCGCGATCGGCCCGGGCGGCAGGCCGGCATGCAGATAGGTGTTGTAGGGTGAGCGGATCAGCAGATTCTTTTCGAACACGCGCTTGAGCCGGTGCCCGTAGGCGTAGATCACGGTCGGATCCGCTTCGAGCTTCATCCCTCGCCGCAGGCGGTTCAGATACACCGCCGCCACATACGGACGGTCCGGATCGTATCGCACTTCCGCTTCGACGATCGACGCCACCGTGACGATCGCCTGCCGGGACAGATGCTGGGAGTCGAGGGTCGCGGTCCAGCTCGAGTCCCACTGACCGAGGAACTCGCGCACCATGGCGCGGGCGAGGTCGTGCGCGCTGATCTTGGCCGGCACGAGATACGTCGTCGGGTAGAGATAGCCTTCGACCGTCGGCGCGTTGGACGGAAGGTCGAGCTCGGACTTGAGCGCGGGGTCCGCGATGGCGAGCAGGAACGAGTCGCGCGGGATGTTGAGCCGGCTTTGCGCCAGGTCCGCGACCTCCGTGGCCATCAGCCCTTCCGGGGTCGTGAAGTGCACCAGCGCGCCCCGTCCGGTCGACAGCGCTTCGGAGATCACCCGCCAGGTCTCGTCTTCGTGAAACGCGTAGGTCCCGCTCTTGAGATTCGACCGGAGGCCCACCAGACGTCCGTAGATCCTGAACCAGAACGGATGGGACACGATGCCGCGGGCCGAGAGGGAGTCCATGGCGATGTCGAAGGTGGCGCCGCGGGGGATGGTGACGTCGATCTGAGGACCGCGGGCCGGCGTGGTGGAGCACGCGGCGAGGAGCAGGACCAGGGTGACGCACTTCTTCAGATCGCGCTCCCGCGCATGGCATCGAGGTAGTGCTGGAGGAGCAGGGTCGCGGCGAGCGCGTCGACGTCCCCTTTGCGGGTCCGGGTCTTGCCGCCCATTTCCCGCACCGCCCCGAGAACGCGGGCGGTGGTGAACCGCTCATCCCACAGGGCGACGGGGAGCCCCGACCGGCGGGCGATGTCGTCCGCCATCTGACGCGCCGCCGTCGCGGCTTCACCTTCGGAACCTTCGGTGTCCAGGGGGAGACCGACGACCACGCCGGTGACGGCGTGCTTCGTGAGATGCTCCTGCAGGGCCGCCATCGGAAAGCGCTTGCCGGCCCGGCGGGTGAGCGTGGCGAGGGGTTGGGCCAGGGTTCGGGATTCGTCCGAGAGGGCGAGGCCGATGCGCTTCTCGCCCCAGTCGACGCCCAACAGCCGGCCCGCCCCGGCACTCACCCTTGTGCCATCGTCGCGAAGAACTCGTTGTTGGTCTTGGTGCGCTTCATCCGCTCGAGCAGGAACTCGATCGCTTCGACGGGCGGCATGTCCGCCAGGAAGTTGCGGAGGAGGTAGACCTTGTTGAGCTCGTCCTTCGCCAGGAGAAGCTCTTCCTTGCGGGTGGAGGTGCGCTGGACGTCGATGGCGGGGTAGACCCGGCGGTCGGCGATCCGGCGGTCGAGGATGACTTCCATGTTGCCGGTGCCCTTGAACTCCTCGAAGATGACCTCGTCCATCCGGGACCCGGTGTCGATCAGCGCGGTCGCGAGAATCGTGAGCGAGCCGCCCCCTTCGATGTTGCGCGCGGCGCCGAAGAACCGCTTCGGCTTCTGCAGCGCGTTGGCGTCTACGCCGCCCGACAGAATCTTGCCCGAGTGCGGCACCACCACGTTATGCGCGCGGCCCAGACGGGTGATGGAGTCGAGGAGAATCACGACGTCCTTGCCGTGTTCGACCATGCGCTTCGCCTTCTCGATCACCATGTCCGCCACCTGTACGTGCCGGTCGGCGGGCTCGTCGAAGGTCGAAGAGATGACCTCCGCGCCCTTCACGTTCTCTTCCATGTCGGTCACTTCTTCGGGCCGCTCGTCGATGAGCAGCACGATGAGGTAGACCTCGGGATGGTTCTCGATGATGGAATTGGCGAGCTTCTGCATCAGGATGGTCTTACCGGCCTTCGGCGGCGAGACGATCAGACCGCGCTGACCCTTGCCGATGGGGCAGAGGATGTCCATCACCCGCATCGACAGGTCACCGTCTTTTCGCTCCAGCCGGATCCGCTCTTCGGGGTACCGGGGCCGGAGGTTGTCGAACGCGACCCGGTGCTTCGCCTTTTCGGGTTCTTCGCCGTTGACGTTCTCGACCTTGAGCAGCGCGAGGTACCGCTCCCCTTCCTTCGGGGGACGGACCTGACCGAGGATGGTGTCGCCGGTGCGGAGATCGAAGCGTTTGATCTGCGAAGGAGAGACGTAGATGTCGTCGGGACCGTACAGGTAGTTCCAATCGGGGGAGCGGAGGAAGCCGTAACCTTCCGGCAGAATCTCCAGCACGCCTTCGCCGCGGAGCACCGTGTCGGTGTCGAGCAGGGATTGCTCGATGCGGAAGATCAGGTCTTGCTTTCGCATCCCCGAGTAGTTTTGAATGTTCAGACTCTCGGCCATCGCGTGCAGCTCGGCGACGGATTTTCTCTTGAGTTCAGCGATGTCCACGTGTGCTTCGGCTCCGGTAAGCGATGTACGGCGGGGGGAACCCCCTGAAATCGGGGGAGTGAACGCGGTTTGTGTGTTGGTAAAGAGGGTGCTTGGGTATCTGTAGGCGTGCCAGGGACTTATAGTAGAGTCCCCAACGCGGGTCGTCAAGGGTGCCCATGAATCTCATGTCATTCGTCGAACGGGCCGAGAGCACGTCATTGCCCGATCGTGAAGTCATTGATGCGCTTGTACATCCGGCGCATGCAGCGCCTTCCCCCCAGTTGCGGCAAGCCCTCACTTCGTGGCGCGGTCCCTACTACTGGTCGGACGAATCCGACGGACGGCACCTCATTCTGACGTCGGTTCGACCGCGTCAGGCTGAACGGTGGTGGCTGCATTGGACGTTATTCGTGCTGACGTTCGTGAGCGTCACGTTGTCCGGCGCCGTGCTCTCGGGCCGCCTTCCTTATTACGGTGTGCTCGGGCTGCTCACGTCGCTGGCGCATCCCAGCGCGCGCTTCTGGAGTACCTGGGCGTCCGGCCTTTCGTTCTCGATTCCTCTGCTGAGCATTCTGCTCGCACACGAGCTCGGCCACTATATCGCGTCGCGCCGGCACGGCGTGAATGCGTCACCACCCTTTTTCATCCCCGCGCCTCTCATCTCGATCATCGGTACGCTCGGAGCGTTCATCCGGATCCGCACCATTCTGAGTGACCGGCGTCAACTGTTGGACATCGGAGTCGCGGGTCCGTTCGCGGGATTTGCCGTCGCGCTCCCCGTGTTGATCGCCGGCATGTCGCTGTCGACGCCCCTCCCGACCCTGGCGCCCGGCTACAACCTCCTGCTCAACGTCGGAAGCGACACCGTGCCCATCGGCTCGTCGCTGCTCACCAACTGGGTCCGGCACTTCGTCATCGGCGGCTCGGGCGGCGTGGCCCTCTCACCGCTCGCATTCGCCGGCTGGATCGGGATGTTCGTCACGATGCTGAACCTCCTCCCGCTCGCGCAGCTGGACGGAGGGCATGCCCTCTACGCGGCGGCGCCGAAGCTCCAGCCGAGGCTCGCGCTCCTGTTCTGGATCGCGCTTGGCGTGCTGGGGTGGTTCAAGTGGCAAGGGTGGCTGGTCTGGGCCGTCCTGATCGTCTTGATGTCGCGCGGGCGACTCGCTCACCCGGCAGTCCTGAACGGGGCGCGGCCGCTGTCCCCGGCGCGGGTGGGCCTGGCCATCCTCTCTCTGATGTTGTTTGTGGTGACGTTTGTCCCGAAGCCATTCTGACGGGGAGGAGGGAGGAGGGAGGAGGGAGGAGTCGAAACGCTTGGAAAGGAGCGCATCACGCTGCGCTGGTCGTACTTCGTACAACCGATGGGGCCTATCACCCGAAGGCCCGGTCACTCTTCGACCAAATCCGAAGAGCTGCAGTCTCGATCGAAGCGAACATTGTCGAAGGATAGGCTCTCGGGTCGACGGCCCAGTTCTTAGACTGCGACTCCTCCCCCTCCCTCCTCCCTAAGGTATTGCGCCCCCGAGGCTTGCTCTTATCTTGGTCTAAACCTGTTCCAGGGAACGGATGCCAGCACTCCCGTTACGACAAGGCTTCGCCGACGAGCGTCCTGCCGTCGTTCATGATCTCCCCCCCATAAAATTCGAAGGGCAAGGTGTCACTGTCCGTCTCGCGGTCCGCCGGACCGAAGATGGCACGTGGCGGGGGCGCATTCATTTCGGGGCGCCGGATACCGAACACGAGCGCGCGACGGCGGAGATCTTCTGCGCCGCCTCGGAACCCGACCTCTGGCAATCTGTGCGGGACCTGCGGGATCATCACCTGCGGGACCTCTACCGCTCCCTGCTCTAGAGCTCCGGGTGGCCGACGACCCAATCGCGAAACTTCGCCACGATCTGGCCAACCCCCTCTCGGCCATCCTCGCCGAGACCCAGCTCCTGCTGCTGAACGAAGCGGAGCTGACGCCCGAGCTCCTCGACTCGCTCAGGCACATCGAGGGCCTCGCGCGCCGGATGCGCGACATCCTCCAGGACAAGCGCGGCTGAGCCGCCGACACGGCCCGCGGTTCGCGCCCCGCAGAGGGCAGGCGCGGGGGAGGGGGAGCCGCTACGCCAGGGCGGCGCGCCCCGGCTGGCTCCGCTGGCCCGCATCGGCCGTCCGGTTCCGCCACCCGTTCGCCAGGTAGAGCAGCAGAAACACCGCCGACGTTCCGCTCACTCCGAACTTCACCGTCGCCGGCGCATCACTGGCTGATAACAGTCCCTCGATCGTTCCCGCGATACCCAGCAGCACCACCACCATCCCGATCATCTTCACCGCGATCCGTCCGTCGATCACCAGCGCGTCGCGACGGGTGCGGTCCCCCGGCGCGATCAACGCGTGCGCCAGGCGGAATCCGGCGCCGCCGGAGATGAAGATCGCGGTCAGCTCGAGCACACCGTGGCCCGCCACGAACGTCAACAGATAACTGGCGGCGTGATAATTCGTGAAGACACCGAGGCCCACGCCCAGGCTCAAGCCGTTCGCCACGAGAGACAGCACGGTGAGCAGCCCCGCGAGCAATCCCCCCGCGAACGTGACGAAGCACACCTTGATGTTGTTCTGGATGATGAATGCGGCCACTTCCGGCAGCGCCTCCTCCGGTGACTGCGCGTAGCCGATGCCCCGGGCTTCGCGGTCCGCGGCGGCCTGCGCCCGGCTCACCATCACGGGCGGCGCGATTTCATCGGCGATGTCGGGCCGGGACCGCACCAGCGTGTATCCCACGATCCCCGGGATGACGAACATCAGGAACGCGGTCAGCACGTACCGCCAGGACTGCAGCACGGCACCGGGGAACTCCCTCGAGATCACGGGCCACAGCGGTTGCCGATCGCGGCCGCCGGCGCGGTTCCGGTACATGGCGGTGTGGCCCGCCGCAACCAGGCGCTCGAGATACCCGATCACCGGGGTGGGGACGCCGTAAGTCCGGGCGCGGGCCAGGTCGGCGGCCACTTCCCGGTACTGCGCGGCGAAGCCGGGGATGTCGGAGGCCGACAGTCCGGTCACCCCGGCACCTTCGATTTTCTTCGCCTTGGCCCGGAAGCCCTCCCACATCTCCCGCTTTCGCTCGACGAACCGCTCGCCCGTCACGCCCACGCGGCCCGGCTGGCGCGCTGACACCAGTCCGCCGAAGCGGGAACGGCGCCGGGCGCCCTCCTCGGTGAAGACTCGCGTGAGGTAGACCTCCGGCGCTTCATGATTCCGGGGGATGCGCGACTCGAGGCGGGTGGCGACGTCGATGGCGATCCGCGTCCGGGCCACCGGGTCGAGCTCCGTGAAGCGGGCCAGCAGCGTGTCGACGAGCCGGAACTCCTGCTCGGCCAAGAGCGGGGGACCGAGATCCGTCTCTTCCACGACGGGCGTGGGTGGAAGGGCCGCGACCGGGGACCAGTCGGTGGCCCGGTCGCGCACCACGATGGTTCCCGCCGCCAGGTCCCCGAGGCGCTTCCGGCTCCTGGTGAAGAAGACGAAGAGAATCCCCGGAAGCGTCGGCGCGAAGGGGAAAAACTCGTCGAAGAAGCGGAGGAGGTTACGGACGGCGGAGGCGCTGGTTGTGAGACGGCGCCCGCTGTCCAGCACGACGCGGATGCCCACCAGGCGCTTTCCCGGGGTCCGGCCGGCGGCGAGCGTCTCGAACAGGAAGAAATACAGGAAGAAGCCTAGTCCCGAGAACAGCAGCACGAAGGCGAACGCCCACGACCGGGTGGCGTTGCCCAGGAAGCTCCCGATCCGGGGTATGGTCGAGACGAGCACGGAGATAATGAAGAGGACGACCAGGTCGGTGAGTGCCGCTGCCAGGCGGGATCCCAGCCCGGCGAGCGTGAAGCCCATCGCCACCTGCTCGGGCGTCTCGACTTCGTAACGTTCTTCAAGGGTGGGTAGCTCTTCCACTCGCGCAGGGGCGTTCATATCCTCATCTTATCGCACCTCCGCACCCAGAGCGAGCTATGCCTGAGATCCGACCGCTGGACGCCGGGGAAGTGCTGGACGGCGCGCTGACCCTGTATCGTCGCAACTTCGGACTTTTCGTGCGTCTGGCGATCGCCACACTCTGGCTGCCGATCGCCGGGTTGATCTACTTCCAGGTGCGCATGCAGGGTATTCAGCCCGATCAGATGGCGGCCCTCATGCAGGGGCATATCGCCGCCTTCTTCGGCTACATGATCCTCTTCATCGTGGTGTACTTCGTCGGCTTCCTGCTTCTTACCGCCGGATCGATTCAGGTCATCTCCGCGTCGTACCTCGGGAAGACCACGAGTCTGGGTGAATGCCTCTCCCTCGCCTTCTCCCGGGTACTCGCCCTGATCGGTGTCGGCTTCGGGAAGGGCGTGCTCCTGTTCGTCGTGTATTTGGTGGGGGGTATCGGCGTGGCCCTGCTGTTCCTGGTGGGCAAGGCCGTCGGAGGCGGGGGCCTCAGCTTGCTGCTCGCCGTCGTCGGCGGCATCGGGCTGGTCTGGGGGATCATCTATCTCTACTGCGGATACGGAGTGACCACCGAGGTCATCGTGCTGGAAGAGCTCGATGGAGCCTTCGATGCCTTCGGCCGCTCATGGACCCTGACCAAGGGCGCCCGCGGCAAAGTGTTCGGAATGTTCATCGTGTCCTGGATCATCGTGAATTTCATCCCCGGCCTCATTCTGGGGGTCGCGAGCGCGGTCGCGGCGACCTCGGCTCCGGCTTTTGTGCCGCTGATCTCCACGGTCAGTTCGCTCCTCACGCTGATGCTTGCGCCCATCATCCCTTGCGTGTTCACTCTGCTGTACTACGACCTGCGCGCACGCCGCGAAGGGTTCGACCTCGAGCACCTCGGTCGACAGCTGGGGTTGGCCTGATCTCGATCGTCTTCGGTGGGGGCCAACCGGCCCCCACCGACTCCCTCCACCGGGCCGTCACCGACGTCTTCTCCCGGCCCGAGTTCGGTAACTGGCTCACCCGCCGCTCTCCGATGGCCTGGCTCCTCGATCAATTCCTCCGGTTCGTGGCCTGGCTCCATCGCATCGGCGGCGACCACCCCATGCTGTACGGGATCTTCTTCTGGTCCATGGTGGCCGTGCTCGTCGTGCTCGTGGTGCACATCGGGTACACGTTGTGGGTGATCTACGAGCGCACGGCGCACCCCAAGCCCCAAACACCGGACGCCCAGGCGCCGGCGCGCCTCCCCGAGTCGCCGGCGCGGCGCGCCGAGGCGCTGGCGCGGGCCGGACGGTTCACCGAAGCGCTGGCGTGGCGGTACATCGCGCTGGTGCGCGAGCTGGATCATCTGCACGCTGTCACCGCGAAGGACTCGAAGACTCCCGCCGAGTACGTGGCGGAGGCGCGACTCGATGACGATGGGCGCGCGACGCTCGCGGAGCTCGTGAGCGCCCTCTACCGTCACCTCTTCGGCGCCGAACCGTGTGACGCGGCGGGATACGCCGCGTTCAACGACGCCGCGCACGCCGTGGTCGGTCATGTCGCTCCGGTCTGAAGTCGGGCTCGCGGCGCTGTTCGTCGCGGCGGTGGGCACGGCGTTCGCTGCGGGGAGCCTCGCCAAGACCCCGGCGTCCGAGCTCGAGAACGCGTCGACCTTCCTCACCGGCCCGAGCGGCGCGAAGGGCGTCTACGAAGTGATGTCCCGCATGGGACGCCCCGTCACCCGCCGGCGCATCAGTCTCTTCGATCTCGTCGCCGATTCGGCGGCCCGTCCGGCCATCCTGATCGAGGCCGACCCCGAAGCGTCGCTCGAATCCGGCGAGATGACGCAGGTCGCGGCATTCCTCCGGAACGGCGGAACCGTGGTGGCCGGCGGCGACGGCGGGGGCATCACGCTCTGCGCGGGCTGGGCATCCGTCGGCGGCATTTCCCTCGGCCGTCATCGTGACACCATGCCGATCGTCCCCGTGCCGGGCTTTTCCCTTCCGGGTGTGCGATCCTATCTCCGTCCCTGGCAGCGCCGGTCGCGTGCTCGAAGGGACACCACCCGCGACACGCTCGCGGACTCGACGGAGGACTCGAATCCCCTGCGCGAGTTGAATGAGCTGCAGTGCCCCATCATTTCCCTGACCAGCGTGGATACGTTGGTGCGGACGTTCTCCGGTCATCCGGTGGTGGTATCCGACCGCGTCGCCGGAGGTGGTCGCCTCATTCTGATGGCGGATGACGGGTGGCTGCGGAACCGCGCCTGGCGCACGACTGGCGTCCCCTACTACGTCCTGCCCATGCTGACGCCGGAGTCTGGGCCGTCGGGGCGGGGGCGGGGGCGGGGGCAGGTGCAGTGGGATGAATACCACCAGGGGTACGAGGAGGGCGGTTCCCTGGTCGGTGCCACATGGCATTGGCTGGTCGACACGCCGGCCGGATGGGCCATCGACCAGCTCGTGGTGGTGCTACTCGTGTGGCTCGCCGTGACGGCGGTGCGTTTCGGGCCGGCCCGCTCGGTGATCGATCGCCGGCGCCGCTCGCCGATCGAGCACCTCGAAGCACTCGCGGCGGGGTTCGAAGGCGCCGAAGGAAATCAGACGGTACTCGACCTCATCGTCGCAGGACTGCGACGCCGGCTCTCCCGTACGGGGGTGGAGCCGGGGGCGAAGGCCGACGAACAGTGGATTGCGTCGTTGACACTGGCGATGCCCACCGCGCAGGGGCGCGGGGCGGTGCGCCGGCTGCGGGAAGCGTTCACCAAACCGGGCGGCCATGAGCGGGTGCTCGCCGCCGCCAACTCCGTGGAGGATGTGTGGGAGGAACTACGTCCGCGCGCGACGCGCGACCGATTCTCGACGCCCTGAAAGGCGTGGTCCTGGGACAGGACCAGGCACTTCGGGACGTGATGGTCTGCCTGCTCGCGCGGGGCCATGTGCTGCTCGAGGGTGTGCCGGGCACCGCCAAGACCCTGCTGGTGCGTGCGCTCGCGTTAGCACTCGACGTCCGCTACGCACGGATCCAGTTCACCCCCGACCTGATGCCCGCGGATATCACGGGCATCTCGATGCTCACGGGCACGCAGGAATTCACGTTCCGCCCCGGCCCCGTCTTCTCCGACCTCGTGCTGGCGGACGAAATCAACCGCGCGCCCGCAAAGACGCAGGCGGCGCTGCTCGAAGCGATGCAGGAACGGACCGTGACGGTAGACGGCACCACGCACCAGCTCCCGGGCGTCTTCACCGTGTTCGCGACCCAGAACCCGGTGGAGTTCGAAGGCACGTACCCGCTGCCCGAGGCCGAGCTGGACCGGTTCATGGCGAAGGTGTTGGTCGGGTACCCCGATGCGTCGGTCGAGCAGGGGATCCTGACGAAGTACGTCCAGGGCTTCGAAGCGGACCGGCCGGCGACGTACGGGATCGTCCCGATCACGAACGCCGGGGGGCTCGAAGCCCTGCGCGCCGGGGCCGAGCAGATACGGGTGGAGCCGAGGATCACGGCGTACATCACCGCGATCGTTCGTGCCACGCGAGGCGCGGCGTCGCTCACGCTGGGGGCGAGTCCGCGCGCGGGCGTGTCGCTCCTCAAGGCCGCGCGGGCATCGGCACTCCTGGAAGCACGCGACTACGTCATTCCCGATGACGTGAAGGGACTGGCGCCCGCGGTCCTGCGGCACCGGATCTCCGTCGCGCCCGAGCTGGAGCTCGAAGGCGTCACGCCGGACACCGCGCTCAAGACTATCCTCGACCGGGTCGAGGTTCCCACCGCGTGATCCTCTTCACCCGGCGCGCGCTGTACGCGCTCGCCGTGTTGTCCGGCCTCGCGATTGTCGCGTACTGGCTCCCCTGGGCCGGTGCCGTGATGGTATTACTCGACGTCGTGGTGGTGGGGCTGGCCGTCGCCGACGCCTTCTGGAGTGTCCCGCTCCCCGGCGTGCTGGACGAGCCGGGGGTCGGAGTGAAGCGAGTCCCTCCCGCGGCCATTACCGTCGGGCACCCCACCGAGGTCTCCTACGTCTGGACCAACGCCGGCGTGCGCGCCGCGCGGGTCCGGATCCGTGAGACCCGCCCCGACCTCGTGGGTGGCACCCTGCCGCCGCGCGCCATCGTGATACCGGCCGGCGGTCAAACGGTCGAACGCCTGACCCTCCTCGGCGTGCATCGCGGACATGACGAAGCCGGGGAAATGCACCTCGACTCCATCGGTCCCCTTGGCCTCGGCGTGGTGCGCCGCCGGATCGCCCTGCCCTGGGACGTGACGGTCTTTCCGCCGCTCGTGTCCCTCCGGCTGCGGGCGTCGGTCGCGCAGGCGCTCCGAAAACGTGACGCCGGGATGAAGCCCATCCGCCGGCTGGGCGAAGGGCGGTTCTTCGAAAGTCTGCGCGAATGGGTGCCTGGCGACGATCTGCGGCACATCGACTGGAAGGCGACGGCACGCCGCCGCAAGGTGATCACCCGGCAGTATGAAGAAGAGCGCCGGCAGCAGCTCCTGCTGGTGATGGACACGGGCCGCCTCATGACGGCCGACGTCGCCGGGATCGCGCGGCTCGACTACGCGGTGCAGGCCGCGCTCGAGCTGGCGTACGCCGCGGTTCAGCATGACGACAATGTGGGCGTGATGAGCTTCGCCGACGGAGTGAAGCACTACGTCGCGCCGGGCCGGGGGCAGGCGGGGTTGAAGCGGGTGCTCGATGTGCTGACGATCCTCACGCCGAGCATGCTCGAGCCCGACTATCCTGGCGCGTTCCGGTACCTCGCCGCGCGCAACCGCAAACGCGCACTCACCGTCGTCTTCACCGATCTCATCGACCGCACCGCGTCGGAGGCGCTCGTCGCGAATCTCGCGACGCTCCGCCCCCGGCATCTCCCGCTCGCCGTAACACTCCGGAATCCCGAGCTCGATCTGGTGGCCACGACCCGTCCGGAGGATGTGCGGGATGCCTACCGCCGGGCTGCCGCCGAGGAGCTGCTGCGGGCTCGGGAAGAGGCGCTGGGTCATCTGCGGCGAGCCGGTGTGCTCGTGTTGGACGTTCCCCCCGCCCGGGCCGCCCAAGCTGTGGTGCGGGAGTACCTTGAGTTGAAGCGTCGGGGCCGGCTGTAGCGTCCCCGCTTCGAGCGTCGTAAGTTGGTACCTCACTCGAAGATGGGCCCTGTCATGCGACGCTTCCCCCGGGTCTCTTTCGCTGCACTCGCCGCCGTCGTTCTGGCGGGGGTGACCTGCTCTTTCCCCACCGACCAGAGCGATCAGGTCTTCGTGACCGTGACCCTGTCGGCCCCCTTGGTGGTGCAGGGGGCATCGATCACGGCGCACGGGCACGCGTTCCGGAAGTCCGGATCGGGGAACGTCCCGGTGAACGACGTGGACTTCCAATGGAGCGTGTCGGACTCGAACGTCGCCCGCATCGTGAATGACGGTCGTGGAACCGCCACGATCACCGGTGTGAATGCGGGGCTCGTGCACGTGGTGGCCCGGGCCGCCGTGTACGACAAGGCGGCGGACATGGACAGCACGATCCGCGTGGCCCGGGCGCTCGAAATCGACAGTATCAAGCCCGATTCGATCGTCTATGGCGCCCGCATTACGGTCTATGGCGTTGGGATTAACAACATCTTCCTCGCCGAGCTGGGGAACGCCGTTCTCGACGCTGACACCTTCTCTTTTCAAGGGAACCGCAACGGCATCGGTCACATGCAGTTCTGGGTCCCGTTCCCTGCGCATTCAGACCAGATGATCGCCTTCGGACCTGGAGTGTTTGCCACGGCGACCGAGAGCACGTTTGTCAATGGCGACCACGATATTTACGCGCCGAATGACACGAATCCGGCGAGGATCAACCTTGATTCGGCGGGCCCGATCGCACAGCTGCCGTTGTTGCGGTTCTTCAATCCGGCGCTCTTTTTCCGGCCTTTCGACCAGAAGGTGACCAGCTTCGGATTCGACTGGTTCCGGTTCGAGCAGTCAGACACCACCCTGCCCGTGACGTTCGTGCTGGTGGCGCCGGGCGCGGGGCGGGATACGACCCATCTGAACATCCTCACGGACTCGATTTACTACTCGGGGTTCTACTCCCTCGGCGCGAGCGCCTGGATTCTGGCGCCGCAGCTTGGAATCTTCGGCTGCCGCGACAACAGCTTTTTCGTCCCCATCGCGACCGAGGATTCGACGGTGGTGGAGCTCGGAAACCTGACCGGACACGCCTTCCAGCTGTTCGACGAGTACACGCAGTCAGGACCGTACGGAATGCGAGTCACCCGGGGCCTGATCAAGGCCGACCCCGGCGTCGGCCGAGATCGGTTCAGCCCGAACGAGGTCTGCAACCAGGCTGACGCCAACTTCGCCAAGCCTGCTCTCAGGATCGCCGTCAACCTCGGCTCGCTGCCGTTCGTGGACACGACCTTGACCATCGATTTCCCGCACGCGACCGATTGGTACCGGTTCCACCTCGATTCCGTGTCCGTCGCCGACTCCACCGACACGGTGAGTGTGCAGACCGTGAGCCGCTCCCCGGGGACGGTGGATACCTCCGACATCGACATCACGGTCCTCGACATGAACGGGAACCAACTGGGGCAGGCCGCCGACAGCGGATCGACGGAGCAATTGAAAGTGTTGCTGCACACTGGACAGGACTACTACGTGGTTGTGTCCGACTTCGCCGGGGCCCCCGTGCGATATGGCCTCTGCATTCAAGTGGCATCCAACTGCGCCACGCTGCCACCTCCCATCCCCGCGCCGCCGGGTATGACGAGCTCCGTTCGACACCGAGCGCTTGCGGAGCGGCAACGTCCTTCGGTACTCGCGACGGCACGGTTACGAGCCATGCGTGCGGCGCAGGCGGCGAGGATCCCATTCCGGCTTCCGTAATGGAATGCACCAAGTGCCACACCCCGCTGCCCGATAACTCCCGGTTCTGCTTCGCCTGCGGGGCGGACCAGACCGGGGGCGGGGACGCGGCCGCGACCTCGGGGCAGATCTCCGGCCTGATGGTCCGCCTCCAGCGGATCGTCGAGGGCAAGTACAAGCTCGAGCGGCTGCTGGGGAAGGGCGGCATGGGTGCCGTGTTCCTCGCCAAGGACCTCACGCTCGACCGCGACGTGGCGATCAAGGTCCTGCCGCCCGATGTCTCGCAGGACGATCACGTGGTCAAGCGCTTCCAGCAGGAAGCGAAGACCGCGGCCAAGCTCGACCACACGAACATCATCCCGATTTACCGGGTCGAGAGCGAGAGCGGGCTCAATTACTTCGTCATGAAGTACATCTCCGGCACGTCCCTCGAGGACCTGCTGGAGCAGAAGAAGCCGATCCCGGTCGAGGAGATCCAGCGGATTCTCTGGCAGGCGGGCGTGGCGCTGGGGCACGCGCATCAGCGCGGCATCGTGCACCGCGACGTGAAGCCGGCGAACATCATGTTCGACCACGACGGCAAGGTGATGCTGACCGACTTCGGCATCTCCAAGGCCCTGCAGGCCGCGTCGGGCTTCACGGGCACCGGCATGATCATCGGCACGCCGCACTACATGGCGCCCGAACAGGCGAAGGGGCAACCCGTGGACGGCCGCGCCGACCAGTACTCGCTCGGCGTCGTGGGCTACCGGATGATCACGGGCGCGTTGCCGTTCGCGGGTGATTCGATTCACACCATTCTCTACAAGCACATCTTCGAGGAACCGCCCCCGGTTCGCTCGGTGCGTCCGGATATCCCCGAGTTCCTCTCGACCGCGATCCAGCGGGCGATGAGTAAGGAGCCGGCGCAGCGCTACGCGACCATGGAAGACTTCGCGACCGCGGTGTTCCCGGAACAGCCGGTTGCCGCGGGCCGCTCGGGTGGCCCTCTCACGCCCAAGCCCGTCGCCCGCGCGCCCGTCACGGCCGAATCGCCGACGGAGGCATTTATCTCCGCGCCGACGACGCCGATTCCGTCGACCATGCGTCCTCCCGCGGCGCCGACCGTTCCGACGCGTCCGGGAGCAAAACCAGCCGTCGCGCCGCAGAAATCCGGCTCCAAGGCGTGGATGGGCATCGCCGCCGCCGTAGTAGTGCTGGGTGTCGGCGGCTACCTGGTGTTCGGCAGGCCGAAGCCGGCGACCGACGGTGGCCCGGCGGTGACGCAGCAGCAGCCCGCGTCGACTCCGGCGGTGACGCCACCCGATACGCACACCGCGACGCCGCCGGTCACGCCTCAGCAGACGGCGTCCCAGCCTCCGGCCCAGCCGGCCCAGACGCAGGCGACGCACAAACCCGCGGCAGCGCCACACCGGAATCCTCCGGCGCCGAAGCCGGCGGCCGCGGCGACCGGGTTCATCAGCATTGCGACCGATCCCATCGCGACCGTCTACATCGACAACCAGTCGGTGGGACAGTCGCCGGTGATCGGACATGAAGTGCCCGCCGGCTCGCACAGCATCAGGGTGGAGCGGGTGGGGTTCGCGACGCAGTCGTTGACGGTGAATGTGTCCGCTGGTGAGACCGTGGTTCGGCGCTTGACCCTGATTCAGGGAGGATGACCGGGATGCGACGCGCAGCGCTCTTCGTCCTCGCCGGCCTGTCCGCCGCCGGTGTCGCGGCTGCCCAGGGGACTGCCCCTCAGAACGCGACCCTCCGGCGGGCAGTCCAGGCGGCAGAGAATCTCAATCTCCCGCAGGCCATCACGCTGGCGAACCAGGCCCTCGGCCAGCATATGAACGCGACCGATCAGGAGCGGGCCTACTCCCTCCTGGGAGACGCCTACTCGAATCAGCCCGACGGATTCGACAAGGCGATGAACGCATTCCGCCAAGTGTTGTTGATCAATCCCGAGCGCCAGCTCGATCCCAACCGGACCGCGACGAAGACGCTCGTCGCGTTCAACATGGCGCTCTCGACCATGCTCCTGGTCCGTGGGGTGACTGTCGACAGCTCAAGCTTCGTGGTGGGGCAGGGCGCGGTGCCGATCCACTTCACGGTGACCAGCCCCGCGCGCGTGCACATCAAGGCGGTGAGCGCCAAGACCACGGTGAACATCGACTCCTCGATCGCCAACGGGACCGTGAATGTCCGCTGGAACGGCACCCTGCCCAACGGCGATCCGGTGCCCGCGGGTGACTACACCATCGTCGTGGATGCCGCCGCCGAACAGAACACGTTTTCAGCGGGGGCGCGGGTGCATGTGAGCGCGGGGACCGTGGACACGCTCGCGCATCTGACCAGCATGCCCGGGTATTCGAAGCTTCCCGATATGGAAGTTCCGCCACGCAGCTGGCGGCCGCTGGGCGTTTCGTTCCTGTATGCCGGGATCGCGGGCGCCGGGACACTCGCCCTCGAAAACAGCCAACTCGGCTCGGCCAACCGGCGGGAGCTGTCGCTGGTGGCGGTCGGGGTGCTCGCGACCGGAGTGGTGATGATGCTGAAGAAGCCTTCGCCAGTCCCCGCGCAGGGGAACATCCTGTACAACAAGCTCCTCGACGAGCAATTGATCCGCCGGAACGCCGATATCGCACAGCAGAACGTGACGCTCAGGCGGCAAGTGAGGCTCACGGTGGCTCCCGCGGCGGTGACGAAATGAAGCGCGCCCTGGTACTGGTCGCGCTCTGCGCGTTCGCCGCGCCGGTGTCGGCGCAATTCGTCAACGTCGGGGTGCAGGGAGTCTTCGGGGACTACCGCGAGCTGGGGCCTGCGCTGTCGTACAACGGTGGCGGCATCGGTGGGATCGCCGAGTTGAACTGGCACAAGTTTTCCGGTGACTTCCAGATCGCCAAGATCAATTTCAATCCGGCCTCGGGCAGCGCCGCCACGGACAAGTTCACGAGCACCCAGTTCGACGCGCACCTGCGCTGGTTCCTGGCGAGCGGGATCAGCCTCGAGACCGGCTACACCAAACGCGACATCAGTCCCGATTTCACGACGCAGGATTTCACCGCGATTCGCGCCGGCGTCCGGGCCAATTACGGTCTCGGCCCGGGCGTCAACCTCCTGCTCCGAGGGAATTACCTCGCGGCCGCCAAGTTCTCCGGTGGCGGCACCGCCCCGCTGGCGCTGGAGCTGGGGCTGGGGTTGTCGGTCGGGGCGGCCAACAATCGGTATCGCTTTACCGCCGACTACGAGTTCCAGAGGATCGACCGGAAGACGACGATCTCAGGAACCGACTATAAGGTCCCCATTCAGCAGGCGGTGGCCAGGGTTGGGGCTGCGATTGGCCTTGGCAGATAGGACGTACGACTAGACGCACAGACGCACAGATGGGGTTCAGACGAAAGGGGACAGGAGAGTCGATCCTGTCCCCTCATCGTTCCTGTCATCCATCGGTGCCACTACGAGGCAAGTCGTTTCTTCTGTGCGTCTATTCGCCGCATTTCCGCGCTCACTTCTTGTGGAACAGAAGATCCTGATAGTCGAAGCTGAAGTCCGCCAGCGGACTGACCGCCGCCATCTTGAACGAGTCTACCGTGCCATCGGGGTTCAGCGTAAACGTGACGTAGGCGTCCTCGATCCCTCTCCCTCTCCACCGTGCGACGAACGTGTCATGCTGCCAATGCTTGAGATCTCCGGTGAACGCGGGGGAATGCGTGAACCGGAAAACGAGCCCGCCATTCTCCTGGGTGATGGTCGCGTCGCCGTAGAGGTCGTCGTGGTACGTGCCCGCGTAGCTCGCGAGGGAAAGTGACGGCTGGCTCGTCGAGTCGCGGGAGGCCTGAGCGGCTTTGACGATCGAGTCGCCCTGCGCACGCGCATGCGTCTCCCGGTCGGATTCGATCTTCGCCCAATCGGTATTCGGGCCTCCCAGGAAATGGTCGAGGAGGCGCCAGGTGAGGGCATCGAAGACCGCGCTCTCGCCGTTGGTGAGAATCACGATGCCGAGGCGCTCGTCGGGGACGAGGGTGGTCTGGGAGGTCATTCCGGTGAGCCCGCCGGTGTGTTCGACCAGTTTCCGGCCGCGGTAGTCGCGGAGGAACCAGCCGAGGCCGTACGCGGCGAAGTTGGGTCGGAGAGCGGCGAGGTCCGGCGGGGGGGTGCCAATCCGGAGGATGGTCTGGGGCGACCACATCTCCCGCGCCTGCCGCGCGCTCCAGAGTCGCCCGCTCGAGTATCTGCCGGAATCCAGCTGGGTCATCATCCACTTCGAGAGGTCGGCCACGTCGGCGATGATGCCGCCCGCCGGGAGGGTGTTGTTGATCGTGTCCCGAGGCGAGATCCCCACCGATCCATTCGACCAGCCGTGCGGCGTGGCGGCATCGGCTCCCGACTTCGTAAAAGCACCGATGTCCGACGTCGTTTCGGTCATGCCGAGCGGGTTGAGAATGCGCTCCTGGAGGTTCTGGCTCCACGACTTGCCGGTCACCGACTCGAGCACGAGGCCCGCCGCGATGTAGAGCACATTGTCGTACGCATACCCCGAGCGGAAACTCGTGACGGGCTTCGCCGCTCTGAGGTGCCGCACCACGTCCTCAGCGGAGTAGTCCGAGTGCCACCACACGAGGTCGCCGGCGCCAAGTCCCAGGCCGGAGCGGTGGGTGACGAGGTCGCGGATGGTGAATTCGCGCGTGACCCACGGGTCGGAGAGCGCGAACCAGGGCAAATATTTCGTGACCGGGTCATCCCACGACAGGCGGCCCGAGTCGACGAGCTGAGCGATCATCGCATCCGTGAAGGCCTTGGTGTTGGACGCGATCTGGAAGAGCGTGTGGGTATCGACCGGCGTCGGTTCCCCCATGCGGCGGACCCCGTACCCCTTGGCGTAGATGACCTGGCCGTCCTTGACGATCGCCAGCGCGAGGCCGGGGACGTGAAACTCCTGCATCGCCTTGGTGACGTAGGCGTCCCAGTCCTTGGGGAGTGCCGGCGCGGCCGGCTTCTGAGCGAGCAGGGGCGCAGCGAACAGGGTGAGCAGGCACAGGCGGCGGATCACGGCCGACTCCATTTGAAGGAGGCCACGAACATATGGTACTTTGGGATCATGAGCGACTCGAGAAGTGCGGTGGTCCTCGGCGCCACGGGCGCGGTCGGGTCTTCGGTGGTGCGGGCGCTGCTCGCGGATGACGCGTGGCGGCGGGTGACGGTTCTGGTCCGGCGTCCGGAGGCACTGAGCGATCTCAACCATCCGCGCCTCGAGCGGCATGTCGTCGACGTGCTCGACCCCGGGCAGTACGAGCGGTTTCTCTCCGGTCATGGCGTGGCGTTCTGTACGCTGGGAATCGGCGAGCCGTCGAAATTCCCGCGCGAGGAATTCAGGCGGGTGGATCTGGAGGGCACGGCGTCCTTTGCGGCGGCCTGTCGCCGGCAGGGCGTGACGCACTTCCTGCTGCTCACCGCCGTGATGTCCAATCCCAAGTCATCCGTCTTCTACTCCCGCATCAAGGGCGAGGTCGAGGAGCGGGTGAAGGCCCAGGGGTTCGCGCGGGCGAGCATTTTTCAGCCGTCGATGCTGATGACGCCGACCAACCGGTATGGATTTACCCAGGCGGTGGCGCTCGCGGTCTTCCCCGTCATCGATCCGCTCCTCGTGGGTCCCCTCTCGCGTTTCCGGAGCATCTCCGTATCCGACCTCGGGAAGGCGATGGTGCGGCACGCTGAGCGACCAGGGGCGGGGGTGGAGGTGCTGGAGTGGAAGCAGTTTCAGGCGGTGCTGAAGGGGACAGGCGCGTGACGGCCATCCTCGAAAGCGTCGTCACCTGCCCCGCATGCAAGGCACCTCACCTGGAAGTCATGCCGGAGAACGCCTGCGTGCATTGGTACGAGTGCGCGAGCTGCCATGAGATCCTGAAGCCGATCCCCGGCGACTGCTGCGTCTTCTGCTCGTTCGGTTCGGTGGGGTGCCCACCTTGCCAGCTGGGGACTGGCGCTGCCTGAGTCGCATCCCTGCGCTCGGTGTGTCCCGAAAGAGAAAGCCCCACGCGCATGCGCGTGGGGCTTATCCCACCCTTGTCGTCGAATGATCCAGCGCTAGAGCGCCTGGTTCCCGAAGTTGACGAAGCTGGCGGTGCCGCCCGAGACCAGGAAGCTGTAGCCCATCCCCGAAGCGCACGGCTCGGCGAATGTCGGGCTGACTTGCGCCCAACCGGGCTGCACGACCTCGCAGATCAGGTACGTGCCATCAGGCAACCCGGCGACGGCATAGTTCCCGTTGGCGTCGGTCACAGCGGAGGCAGTCGTCGGCCCGGACACCACTACCGTCCAGCCGGCCAGCCCGTTACCCGTGATCACGTCCGAGATCCGGCCGGTGATCGAATCACCCGTCGGCGGGGGCGGAGGTGGGGGCGGCGGAGGTGGGGGCGGGGGAGGCGGCGGCTCAGTCGAGGCCGGCGCCACAGGCGAACACCCCGTCCGCGTGCGGTCATGTGGGTCCGACGGGCGAACGTGACTGTACGACGTGGGTGACCGGTTAGCATCGGCCACCGCGCATTGGGCAGGGTCTTTCACTGCCGCTTGGCCCTGAGCCGCTGCTCGTCCATACGTGGACAGCAGCAGCCCGAGCGCCAGCATCGGGACGCGCATCTCATCCTCCAGAAAAAGGTGACAACCAGGGCGTGGATCGAGACTCGCAGAAGGCTGGTTTGGGGGCCGTGTTGGGCGTCACCAAGCCCCTTAACCTCAGGTGGGGAGCGGGATTGGCGGTGTGCTTGCGGCTTTTTCGGGCATGCTCCCGTCGTCTAACCACGCGGCCTGTGAGGTGGCACACACAGGGGTCAGGGATAGGTTGTTGAGCATGGAGCGCTTCTCAGAGCCCCTTTGGCGGACCCTGCGCCGCACGGTCGGGCTCGCACTCGCCATTGGAGTCGTCGTCGGGGTCGTCCAGCACCGCTTGTTTCTGGTGCCCATCGCCACCGTAGTCGCCCTCTGGTTCACGCTCGGCGGCCATTTCGTCGACCTCCTCTGCCGCAACGAGATGGACCCAAAGATGTCGAACAGCAGGTGGCGTATCTGGGCGCGTCTGGCCGCATGGTTCGCCGGAGGCACGGCCCTGTACGCGGGAGCCATCGGGACGAGGTCGCTCATCACCGGGCACGGGAGTCCGGAATGGCCCTGGTGGATCGGCGGCGCCTTCTTCATCGTCGCTGAATTGTTCGCTCACCTGTGGCTGCTCATCCGCGGCCAACCGAGTGTCTACCGGTTATGAGCAGAGTTCGCATCCTGTCGTTTTCGATGTCCATCGACGGCTTCGGTGCCGGCCCCGATCAGAGCCTCAAACACCCACTCGGCACTACCGGCCCGGAGCTCATGGAGTGGTTCTTCCACACGCGGGTGTGGCGGGACATGCAGGGGCTGGAGGGCGGGGAAACGGGCGTCGACAACGACTTCGCCCTGAAAGCCTTCGAGAACCTCGGTGCCTACATCCTGGGCCGCAACATGTTCGGCCCCGTTCGCGGGCCCTGGCCTGACGAGAGCTGGCGCGGCTGGTGGGGCGAGGATCCTCCCTATCACACACCGGTCTTCGTCCTCACCCATCACGCGCGGGCGCCTCTGGTAATGGAAGGGGGCACCGTGTTCCATTTCGTCACCGACGGGTTCCGTTCGGCGCTCGAGCAGGCGAAGCGCGCCGCGGGAGGGAAGGACGTGCGGATCGGCGGCGGGGCCGCGACCATCCGGCAATACCTCACCGAAGGACTGGTCGACGACCTGCATCTCGCGATGGGTCGCGTCGTGCTGGGCAAAGGGGAGCCTCTGCTGGCTGGGCTCGACCTCCGCGCGCTTGGCTATGAGTGCAAAGCCGTGGTCGCCGGTGAGCGCGCGACCCATGTGACGATCGTCAAGCGCCCGTGAATTCTCACACCCTGCTCCTCGTCGTCGCGTGGACCTTGTCGCACCTCGCCGGCAACTGGATCATCGAATTCCGGGCCTACCCCGCGACACCCGCGACGCAGGGCAAGCACGGCGTGGCGACGCTGACGCTGTCAGATACCATGGATCACGGCCGACGCGCCCTGATGGGGCCCTACAGCTTGTCGATGGGTGGTCTCACGCGACCCGATCCCTGCATCTCGACTGGGGGGACGGCCCGGTTGGTGCCCATGCGGAAGGATTCCGTGCGCGTCGACTTGCGGCAGGGGTTCAACTGCGGCTTGTCGATCGTCGGCGTGGTGCGCGGGGATTCCGTGGTGGGGAAGTGGCGGCAGAAGGCGCCATCCGGCATCGTCGCGCAAGGACGGTTCGTCATGAGGCGCGCGCGCCGATGAAGACCCTCGCGTTCGCCCTCACGATCGCCTTCCCGCTCGGCGCGTCGGCGCAAGTGTGGCAACCGTCTCCCGGGCATACGCAGGTCCCACTGTGGCCCGGTGCGGCTCCCGGCACGCGACCTGGCCCGGACAGTGAATCCCTCGGTACCGCGGCCTCCGTTGCCGGCGCGCCCTGGTACTACGTCTCCAAAGTTTCGCGGCCGACATTGACCGTCTACTCGCCCCAGGGAGAGAACACCGGCGCTGCGGTGCTGGTATTTCCCGGGGGCGGCTATCAAATCCTGGCGATCGATCTCGAAGGGAGCGAGGTCTGTGACTGGCTGACCGCGCGCGGGATCACGTGCATCCTCCTCAAGTACCGCGTGCCGCGTTCGGGGCCGTCCTGGCAGGCCGATCACAAGTACATCAACCCACATCCCGCTCCAGCTCTCCAGGACGCGCAGCGGGCGATGGGGATGGTGCGTCAGCATGCAGCGGAATGGCACATCGACGCGAACAAGATCGGCGTCCTGGGTTTCTCGGCGGGTGGCCATCTCGTCGCGGCGATCAGCAACGATTATCAGCGGCGCTCGTACGCCCCCGTCGACGACGCCGACCAGCTCTCCTGCCGTCCCGACTTCGCGGTGGCGGTGTATCCCGGGCATCTGTGGGTCCCGGACGACCGCATCCCGCTGAAGTTCAATCCCGACATTCACGTTACCGCGCACACGCCCCCGACCATCCTGATCCAGGCCGAGACCGATAGCGTGGACAATGTGAACCAGTCGCTGGTGTACTACATCGCGCTCAAGAATGCCGGCGTGCCCGTCGAGATGCACCTCTATACCAATGGCGGGCACGCCTTTGGACTCCGCCGTACCAGGGACCCGATCACCGAATGGCCTCAGCTCGTGGAGAAATGGCTGGGGACCATCGGCATCACGACCGAGGAGCCGGGACGATGAGTGACACCGTTCAGTGGCTGAAAAAGCCCGAGGACCACGATTACGGGGCCGCGGAGTCCTACCTGAACCTGCTGTTCCCGGGGACCGCGGCGAAGCGGTTCGTCAGCCGGCTCCGCCGCGCCAAGCTCACCGAATTCAAGGCCAAGGACATCTTCCGCGCTTCAGGCCTCTCGCTCCTCGGCATCAGCAACGCGCACGTCGAGAAGGACCGGCGCAAGATCGCCGCGGGAAAGGAGCTCTCGCCGTTGCTCCTGGTGCGTGACCGGGAGCGTGGCCGGGTGATCATCGCCGACGGGTACCACCGGTTGTGCGCGGTCTATGGGTATGACGAGGACGCGCTCATCCCCTGCCGAATTGCGTGAAGGCCCTTCAACTGGTTGAAATAGGAGCGTCCGTGGCGCTCCGCGGCGTCCCCGAGCCCCCGGTCGGTGCGAACGACGTCCTCATTCGCGTTCGAGCGGCCGGCATCTGCCACTCGGACGCGCACTACCGCGCCGGACGTTCTCCTGCCGGTCCGCTCCCACTCACCCTCGGTCACGAAGTCGCAGGCGTGGTCGAGCGCGTGGGCGCCGATGTGCGGTCGCCGCGCGTGGGGGACCGCGTGTGCGTCCACTACCTGATCAGCTGCGGTGGCTGCCCTGCGTGCGGGCGTGGAGACGAGCAGTTCTGCGCCGCCGGGGTGATGATCGGGCACCACCGCGCCGGCGGGTGGGCCGAGTTGATCGCGGTCCCGGCGCGGAATGCGGTGCCCCTTCCGGCCGGTATCCCGTTCACCCACGGGGCCGTGGCGATGTGCTCGTCGGCCACGGCCTTCCACGCGCTGAAGAGAGGGCGCCTGGGTCACGGAGATCGCGTCGCCATCTTCGGGATCGGTGGACTGGGGATGTCGGCCGTGCAGCTCGCGCGGGCCATGGGCGCAGCCCAGGTGTTCGCTGTCGATCTGGACGAACGCAAGCTCACGCTGGCCGGGTCGTTCGGGGCGGTGCCCGTGCGTGCCGGGATCGGTGATCCAGTGGGAGTGATTCGGGAGTACACCGGTGGCCGCGGGGTGGACGTGGCGCTCGAGCTGATCGGACTCCCACTCACCATGGAGCAGTCACTCAAGGTGCTCGCCGTGCATGGCCGGGCCGTCGTCGCCGGGCTTGCAACGAAGCCCATGTCCGTGGATAGCTATCGTGATCTGCTTGGCCGGGAAGCTGAATTGCTCGGCGCCAATGACCATCTGCGGTCGGAGCTGACGCCGCTCCTGGAGCTGATCGAGCAGGGTGCGGTGAACCTCGAAAGTGTCGTGGAGCGCCGCGTAGGACCGGAGGTTGGCGCGGTCAATGAGATCCTCGATGATCTGGATCGCTTCGCAGCGCCGACGCGGACCGTAATCGAGTGGCCATGAATCCCGGCGGAGTGATACCTTCACGCATGCGATCGACCCCACTGCTCGCCTTTGCGTTGCTCGCCATCGGGTGCACTCCTCGGGGCGAGGGAGACGCCGCGCTCGCCTCGGCGACCACCTTCACGAAAACGTTCTACGACTGGTACGTCCCGAAAGCCGACAAGGGTACCGGGCTCGAGATCGCGACTTCTGACAGCGCTCGCCTCTTCGATCCCGGCCTGCGGCACGCGTTGAGCGAGGACTCGGCGGCTCAGGCGAAGGACAGCACCGAGGTCGTCGGTCTCGACGGCGACCCCTTCCTGAACGCCCAGGACTTCTGCCAGAACCTATGAGATCGGGGCTGCGCGTCGCGATTCGACGCATATCCTGGTGGAAGTGTTCGGGGTCTGCGATGGGAAGAAGCACGAGTCTCCGGATGTGATCGCCGAGCTGGCGCCGCGGGGCTCGTCCTTCGTGTTCACGGACTTCCGCTACCCAGGGGAGCACTCGACCCTCTTGCGCGTCCTCGCAGACCTGAAGGTCGAGCGCGAACGGACGCCAAAGAAAAAGTGAGGGACTAGGACATGGACCGGACCATCCGTCTCCGCGTCATCCTCCATGGCGCCATTGTGGATGCTCATCGGGCTCTGCTGCGGCTTTCCGACCGTGGTCGAGTCCGACGCCGAGCGCTACTGGCACGCCGCGCACGAGGCCCTGATTCTCACCGGAACGCTGATGTTGGCGGTGTCGGCGGTGATGTCGCATCTGGTGCTTGCGAAGCGCGAGGCGGCGGGACGGTTCTGGGCGCTGGTCGCCACCGGCTACGGTCTCGCGATCGGCGCTGTGCTGCAAGGCATTCTCCCACCGCGCTGGTCGTCATGGGGGCGGGCGCTGCCCTTAAAGTTTCACCGAAGGACTGATCCTCTCACCAGGAGCGCACGATGAAGCTCTCTCGAAACCTCGCGTTCTTCCTGCTCGGTGCGTGGCTGATTCTCCAGGGGCTCATTTCGATGATCCACCTGAGCTT
>Ga0126371_10000555_pt1 | contig 31065 bp, 24 predicted proteins | sample PanSoiMetaPlot_4_FD_110145 | JGI IMG/M metagenome (GOLD analysis project Ga0126371, IMG submission 110145) | Tropical forest soil microbial communities from Panama - MetaG Plot_4 | ecosystem: Environmental > Terrestrial > Soil > Tropical forest > Bulk soil | place: Panama | collected 2016-02-17 | reverse complement strand
GAGATCTTCCAGTTGACTCTTGATCCACTGATACTGCTTCTCATCCCCAGCAATATTGGCATCGAGCGCGATCACAAAGGCGTTTCCGTACCCGAAGGAATAGGGCGTGGCTCCGGCGAGACGACGCGGCGAGGTATCGGGCGGGATTAGGGCCGACACAGCATCGAGATAGTTTCGCAGCCCGACCTCCGTCGTCGTCTCTTCATGATTGCCCGGCACCAGGAAGTAAGGCACACCACCTTCTGTTGTCAGGCGGTTGATCAGGGGAACAAAGCTCACATTCCATTGGTGGCCATCGCGCCCGTCGACCACCGCATCGCCCGACTGGAGGACGAATTTGACCGGATACTCGCTGGTTGTGAGTTTCTTGATCTGGCCAAGCATTCCGTCGATGACAAGGGAGTGTTCGTATTGAATCGCTGTGCCATCTCGTCGCCCGCGCGTGTCGCCGTACACGATGAAGGAGAACTTCGTCTCATTACTTGAGGTAGCCTCATCGGGGAGTGGATTGGCGGGTGGTTTGATGTGCTCAACACGCTCCGCTTGCCCTGCTTGCTCGGTTTGTGCAACGAATGCCTTCGTTCCCAACAGGCTAGCAAAGCAGACCACGAACACGAGACCCCACGAATAGTAATTCCTCATCCGATGTGCCCCTTTCAACTCGTCCGACCTATCAGCACCCAACACTCTCGAACAGCCTTGTGTTCGCAGTGTCTCAGATCATAAGCGATGCAAGAATGCAATCGCTTGAATTTCAATCGTAGTTTGATTTGTTGGGCACGCATTCATCCTCACGACTTCACAATCGTTGCATCATCCCTCGTTCAATTGAAGTCATCGATTGACGTAACAGGCGTCATTAGCAAGTCAGGATTTCGAGTTCTTTCGACTCGGTTCACATTTGAGGCATTTGAAAGCAGTCGGAGGCTAGTGAAATCCGCATCTCTCACAAATCAAACGTGGCACAGGTTGGCGCATGTTCTCATTGCGCATCGTTGCTATTGTTTGGTTAATCCGTCTATTCCAAATCTCTATACAAGCGAGGCACCAGCCATGCACTCGACTCAAGGAAGTACGAAGTTCTGTTGGATCTGTGGAAAGGATGTCATCCTCGAACACTACACAACCGATGAACACGGCCTGTCCGTACACAAGAGCTGCGACGAAAAACGAATGCTGCTGAATGCCGCCTCCCGTGCAACCGAGCTATGGAGACAAGCCCAACTTAAACGCGGCGCGGCGTGACGGCATTCATACTTTTCCGAAGAAAAGGAGAATTTCATGAATGCGTTGCACATGACATTCACGCTTTGGAAAGCTGCCTTCCGAGAAGACTGCCAACACGAACACAAGCTGCAAGCACTCGACGCTATGGGCGATAGCGCCATGATGCTGTTTTATGAGTGCGGCGTCGACCCACTGTCCAAGGAGTCCTGAATGACGCATCGCCAGGCGGTGCAGAAACGCTAACAACAAAACCGAACGCTGAAAGTAATCTTTGGGTTAAACCACAGGTCGGGTTCAATGAGTATGATCGGAATCGCTGAACGCCGCTGCCCTTACTGCAGCGTAGGCACCGAATTTCGCCCGATGACAACGCGAATCGAGGGCTGGTTGCATTGCGAGACCTGTGGTCATAACGCGATGCCACTGGACCCGGAGTTCAGATGTACTTGCTCTAAGTGCGAAGCCCCTCAGTCAACCATGGTTCCAGATTCGTTGTAGGATCAGGGCGCGTACATTCATCGGCTCGGATCGCGTCTCGCCCCTCTTCAGTGCTGCCGATGGCATGCTGCATTGGGACAGAGACTAATCTTTCGGTTTTACGGCAAAACTTCAGCTATTTGTAACGATCGCAGGCGACGCTTCCCCCGGCTCCTTTTTTTCAGCTACTCCCCGTGCCCCGATGCTACGAACTCGGGGCTCTTTGTTTTCTGTTGTGTGACGGTCGCGGAGCGCGGATCAAGCGCGCACAGCGACGTAGGGGACTGAATGGCGAAGGATGTGCAGGATTGAAGGATTTTTTACGAAACTCCCTATAAGAGCTGCTATAAGGAAGTTTCCAGAAAAGCTTCAATCCTTCCCACCCTACACACACTTCACAAACCTTCAGAACAGCCAGGCGCCACGCCTTCGGGGTCCCTCTTCTTCAATAATCTGATTATGCGGAGTTGGAAGCGACTGGTTATCGCACCCATTGGGTGCGGCTTTTAATAACCGGTGCCTGGCCTCAACTTTGAGTGACAAAGAACTGGAACATCTGCTAAACCGTGAAGAAGGCCGTTGGTGGAGTGTCCACGTGCAATATTTCAATTGCAAGGAGCACTTCTTCCGCTATGCGGGACGTTATGCAAGACGGCCGCCGATCGCGGAACGCCGCATTGAGGGGGTTTCGAACGGACTGGTCTCGTTTTGGTACAAGAACAAACGGCTAAAGCGACGTGTAACGGTGGTGTGCACCGTTACGAAGTTCATCAACCTCTGGGCTCAACACGTCCCAAAGCGGTATCGCCATACAGTGAGATATTGCGGGATCTTTGCGTCTCGTCGCTGGGACCAAGTCGTTGAAACGGTCTTCTTAATAACGGGCCCAAAACGGCGTCCAAAAGCCAGGCGTCGACGGTGGAAACTTTCGGTTCAACGGCTGTCGGGTCATGATCCGTTGATCGATAGCAATGGATCGCGGATGAGGTTTGTCAAGCATCTGCCTCCCATAGCAGCATGAATATCTGAGGCTTTTCTTCCTGCCCTTTTGTGATTTTATCGACACATACGCCCGTTACCCTGACGTTTACTCATTGCTTGTGCCTAAAGTGAACTGGCTCGGAGAAGACCGCTAGGGCGGCGAAAGGTAATTGAGGGATTGTCAAACGTACTACCCGCCAGAAAGCATTTTCCCGCCACACAATGGACGTAGCTCCCGTTCGAACCAAAGTCGTGTTCAACATCTAGTCCTCCGTCACGGAGTTGCACTTCCTTGGGAGCAGTTTCTGATTTTCCTAGTCTTCGAGCCTTGGGTGCGAGACTGGGAACGGCCTCTCCTAACTGACCAAGCAGCACGGCTTCACCTTCGGCGCCCCAGAAATGTGGCGTCGCAGCCAGACCAAAACTGAAACTCTCAAAACAATTAGTGGGTTCGTGGCGACGCGGCGCGCCAGCTGCACGAGCGAGAAAGCAAAGGGGCGCAAGAGAATTTGCACCCCTTTTATTCTGTTTTTCTGCAAGAACAGTTCGCTGTTACAAACTGCCCGCGTAAGCTTGCACACTGGACAAAAGGTTTTGGGCCTGCTGAATCAGGCTTTGTGCCGTACTGTCTGAAATTGGGGTGCCGTTCAGCTCGGCACCCTCAAGCAACGGTAGAATTTGCGCCACCAGCGCGTCGCGCTGGGCACCGAAAGAAGACAGCTGAGTTTCGATGCTTGCGTAAAGGGAGTCGTCCTGATCGCTTCCGCTTTCCATAGCGACTGTGGACGCATCGATGGTGGCAAGCCCGAGCGGTCCGACTGCGGCATTGATCTGCTTCAGTGTCCGGGCTAAGCCGACGAAGTTTGCGCTCTGCTTGACTGCCGAAGGCTGAGCCCAACCGCTGAATTTTTCGACCAGAGCCCGTCCATCGTGCGGGTAATCGTCCTTTAGACCCAGCAAGGTCAGCATGGTGGGCCGGACATCGGTGTGGTCCGACCAGGTTGTGCTGTCCACGCCCGCTTGATCGACTCCTGGTCCCACCATACCGAGCCACGTGTTTGTAATCTCCGGCTGTATGTCACCGTGGTTCCATGCAAATCCCGGCGTCTGGGCGACACAGGCACTCTGCGGCGTGGGGCTCGTGCCGCAGCTTGTGGAGCCCGTAACAAAATAGTCGGGGTCAGCGAAGATTGTGAAGCTCGGTGTCCGGAGCGGGTCGAACGTTTGCATGTGCAGCAGCTGGAACTCAACCGAATTCACCATGGCTTGCGCGATTGTGTCCGTCGCTCCGGAGATCGGATTCGTCACGGTCAAAGTGCCGGATGCCCGCTCAAAATCCCTTAAGTTGGGATCGTTTGCAGCAGGGTTACCGGTCAGGTAGATATCCGCCGCCGAATCGCTGTTCACCGATGCCGGGGTGGTGATATTCGCTTCCGCCTGCAGCAAACCTCTGAAGTTCAGGGCCAGTTCCCCGACCTCATTGCCAGGCATGTTCCCGTAGGTGCAGGGCGTATTCACTCCGTCACAGGGAGCGTTGGTTGGCTCGGCTGCGACTACATGGTCCCCCTCCTCAGCCATGATGAGAAAGATCGTATTGGACGGGGTGATCCCGTCTTGGGCAAGACGCGTGAAGAATTTGTTGAACGCGTCGTCATACTGCTTCATCGTTTGTACGTAGTCCGCCTCGCCCGGACCATAGTCGTTAAGGTCGGCGGGAAAGCCATAGCCATAGGGATTGACCGGAAGCGGCCGGTGCGGAGTGATGATGTAGGAGTAGACGACAGGAACGCCAGCCTCGAGCATATCAGCCGTGTAGCCGAGAGCATACTGCGGCGACAAACTGAAGCCGGGGAAGCCCGGCGTCAAGGTGTTGTTGAAGTCGTCCACAATGGTATTCCCGTTGAGGTCCTCCAAGTTTCCATTCTTGTCCAGTACACTACCGCCGAACTTGAACCCGAGGTTTCGGAAGGCTTGAGTGACATATTTGTGGCCGAAAAGGGCGTTATAACCCTCGTAGGCTGTGGAAGTGCCTGTACCGTCGGTCGTTGCTGCGGAGCCATCAGCGTTTGGCTCCCATGGCAACTTGTCGGGGAAGCCGCCATTTGCGGCTGTGCAAAGTGTGCTGGAAGCCGCGCAGTGGATGGCCACGCCCTCATAGTTTGCGAAAGCGTTTGGATCCATGGTTTGGGGTGAACCCGCTCCAAATACGGTGCTGAGATCGACACCGGTGTTCTCGATTTCCATGTCCGCCGCGCCCGCCGCACCCACGTCGCATCCCGCACGGGTAAAGGACACCCATGGCGCAGGAGCATTGACGCCGTTCGGATGATTGACATCCACGGGCCCGCTGAGAAGGTTATAGGCGCTATCCCGACTCAGATCAGTCCAGTAAGTGAAGCCGGACTGAGATCCGGTCGTGCCAAGAGAGTTGTATTCCAGATAGCTGTTGGCCGCGGTCGCTACTCCGTGGTGCTGAGGGTAGACGCCCGTAAGAGCTGTGATGATGTCGTCCGAGGTGTGCGCGATCAGCGGTGTGTGGTGATTGGAAAGAAGTACGCCGTTGTTCTCGATGAAGTTGAGCAGGTGGGGCATTTGTTCAAGGTCGGAAGGTACCGGCGTCGTGCCATCGCGCAACGGGTCGCGCTTGAAATGCGTATTGTCGAAAATGATCGTTACTACGTGGCTGACCTTCCCCCGTGGCGAATTGAGCCGACAACCTCCGGCAGCTGAAGGTACGAGCTTCGCAGCTGCGCCAGCAACCGCTGAGGCCCCGGCACCTGGAGCCGCCCACGCGGTCGCCAAAGGAGACAACGTGAGGAGTACTGTGGTTCCCATTGCAAGGGCCTTGCGATGCCAAGTGGCCGATGTACTCGCGCCTGAACCTCTTCTATCTTCGTGTGCAGAATTGCGAGGTAATTTCATTTCAGTCTCCTGATGTGTAATCGACGAAGCTGAAACGCGCGCGGGCTATCTTACGTGTGTGAGGTCGGAATGAGCATTAAGGGAAAATGAAATTCATGTGAAAACAAACCACAACATCTGATTTGACATCCCACATGGTTCAGTGTTTTAGAACTGGGTAGCGTCATCGGGCCAATTCACTGTATGGGTCGTGGAAAACACTGGTGATCACTGCGCGAAATAGCTCGTGGTTGGTCGGCTACCCCGAAACCAGGAAGCCGTTGGTCACTTGTTAATAAATCACTCCCCGCCGGACGAGCGCTATCGGCCTGATGACGACAGTTGAACAATCGTGAAATCGTTGGCGGGGCGCCAGGACCGGTGCAATCGGAGACGTCGCAGCCTGCCTGAGCGACTAACGATTCCGCTTTGCTGCCGTTTCGACATCCGGCTACAACCGGCTGGCTGCCGTGTGCGCTTTGTCCTAGTAACAAACCAATGGTGACTTTTGTACAGTTGCGATTGCTGTTCCTTCTCTCTACCCTCTGCGGTCAGGATGAGAAGGTAGTAACACCACTTCGGAGGAGAACACCCCAATATCAATGGCCACCATCTCAGCGACCACCCGATCACAGATTGCCAAACGCAGGAGCAGTCGAATGGCGTTAAACGCACCAGTCGGATTGTCGGGAGAAGACTATCAAAAGTGCCCCTTCACCATGCCCGCAAAAGCCACCAATCTGAATCGCTACGGAGCGGCGATCCTTGTGCCCCGAACCTTGTTGGTTGGTTCAACCGTAAATGTACGCAATACACGTGGAGGACAACTATCAGCCCGAGTGGTTGCCCAGTTGGCGGTGTCTCAGCGAGTTTCTGCTTACGGAATCGAGTTTATGGAGGCGGGCGATGTCTCAAATGGCTTTTGGGGAATAAATTTTCCACCCCTTGAGAACAGAGGTGCCACCGCGCAGGTTGCTGATCAACCTGGCGTCGCACGACGGAGGCTTAGCATTGCGAGACCTTACGCCTAGTTCCGTTTTTTAGGAATAGCGAACCCGCTGCTCTGCTTATTGATTTGGCCACTGTCTGATTGCACTTTGCAAAATCCCGACCCAAATGGCCATAAATGGGATAGCATTTTAGGCCGAAGGAAATCCCTTGCCGCGCGAAGACTGGGATCGGATTCAGGAGATCTTCCTGGAGGCCGTCGATTTGCCTCCAGCGGAGCGCGCGGCCTTCCTGGATCGAGCCTGTAATAGCAACGCCGAAGTACGCGGGGAGGTCGAGTCACTGCTCCGTGCGGACGGTACCAACGAAGCAGTCGTGTTCGCGGCCATTGAATCTGAAGCTGCCTCGATGCTGGACGAGCCTTCGCTGGTTGGCGCTCGACTGGGACCCTATCGCGTGCTCAGGGAGATCGGGCGAGGCGGTATGGGCGCGGTCTACCTGGCTCAGCGCGATGACGAGCATTACCGCAAGCTCGTGGCCCTCAAAGTGGTCCAGCGTGGCCTGGATACCGCCGGAGTGTTGGCCCGTTTCCGCCATGAACGCCAGATCCTGGCAGGGTTCGAACATCCTTACATCGCGCGCCTTATCGATGGCGGCACCACTCCCGACGGTCGTCCCTTCTTAGTTATGGAGTACGTCAAGGGGCACCCTATCGTGGCCTACTGCCGCGAACGCAATTCGGATTTGGAATCCCGGCTGCGTTTGTTCCTGCGGGTATGCGAAGCCGTTTCCTATGCGCACCGTGCCCTTGTAGTCCATCGCGACCTGAAACCCAACAACATCTTGGTTAGCGGCGAGGGAATTCCCAAGCTTCTCGATTTCGGAGTGGCCAAGTTACTTGATCCCGGAGCCGATCCAAGGCTGACCTCCACGTCCTTCGCTATGGTGCCGCTCACACCGGCGTACGCTAGTCCGGAACAGGTCCGCGGCCTGTCCATTTCCCCGGTTGTCGACGTTTATGCGCTAGGGGCGATTCTCTTCGAGCTCCTTACCGGAACGTGTGCCCAAAAGATAAATACTCATACACCATCCGAAATCGAGCGCGTAGTTTGCCAGACCGAAGTGCAGCGTCCAAGCGTGGCTGCCCGCGCCGCCGGCCTGCCGCGGTGGAGGGGGGACCTCGACGACATCATTCTGATGGCGATGCGCAAGGAGAGCGAGCGCCGCTATCAATCCGTGGATCAACTGGCAGACGATATCGTGCGCTATCTGGACGGCCGATCAGTACGCGCGCGGCAAAGCTCGTTCGGATATCGCACCCAGAAATTCGTGGGTCGTCAGCGATCCCTCATCCTGGCGATCACGGTTTGCTTGATCGCCCTACCTCTGGCGTATCGGTTCCGACCCGCGATGCCATCGCCACAAGTCAGCCGCATTGTGCAACTCACAAAAACCGGCGGAGCCATGCAAGAGCAGCCTCTCTACACCGATGGTTCGCGCGTGTACTACGAGTCGATCGACGAAAAAACAGCGGAATGGCAGCTCAGGCAGGTGCTGCTGAACGGCAATGAAGTTACTTCTGTGGACATCCCAAGCCGCTTTTCGGTACGAGGTCTCTCCCCGGATGACACCGAGTTTCTGGCAATTGATCCTAATGCAGAAGCATGGACCGTCTGGACTATCGCGGTCACAGGTGGTTCGCCGCGCCGGATTGGCAACCTGAGAGCGTATGACATCGCCTGGTCTCATAACGGCAACTGGTTTGCGTATTCCCTGGGCAATCAGCTCTTGTTGGCGAAGGCCGATGGAACATCATCGCATCCGCTGGTTACCGTACCGACTGGTTCGAAATGGATTTACCATCCGCGCTGGTCGCCAGACGACACCCGCCTTCGCTTTACTGAGTTTACGTGGTCTGGTCGAACCCATACGCTATGGGAGATTGAAGCGGATGGCAGTAACCTCCATCAACTGCGCTTCCATTGGCAAGGAGATGAGCAGGAATGCTGCGGTGAGTGGACGTCGGACGGACGCTACTTCCTATTCACTTCGAGCCGCGAGGGCATTTCTAATCTTTGGGCGCTGGAAGAGAATTCTGATTGGTGGCGCCGGGCCACTCGCGATCCGGTGCAGCTGACCTCCGGTCCCATGAGCTATTACCAGCTAATTCCAAGCCGGAACGGGAAGCACATTTATGCGATCGGGGCCCAGCCTTCCGGGGAACTGGTCCGCTATGACGGCGGCCGGAAGGATTTTGTCCCCTTTCTAGGTGGCCGGTCCGCTGACCACGTGGTCTTTAGTCGCGACGGCCAGTGGCTGGCGTATTTGGACTTTCCGGACGGCTCGCTATGGCGAGCGCGAAGCGATGGCACTGAGGAACTCCAGCTTACATTCCCACCCTTGAAGGCCATATACCCACGCTGGTCTCCAGACGGAAAACGAATCGCTTTCCAAGGCAAACAACCTGGTCAGTTTTACAGGAATTTCGCGATTTCCGCGGAGGGCGGCAACCCAGAACCCTTCCCGTCAGAAGCATTGTCACAGTCAAGTCCGGATTGGATGCCGTCTGGTGATGCCCTCATTTACAGTCGCGTCTACGGAGCGGGCGATCCCGGGCTTTACCGGTTTGATCTGCGAACGGGGCAGAGCGAAAAAATTCCCGGAAGCGACGGCCTGTACGGGCCGAGATGGTCGCCGGATGGTCGTTACCTGTCTGCGATTGAGGCCGCCAACGATCTGCTGTTGCTCGTCGACCTCAGGACCGGCAAACGAACCCCGCTGGTCCGTCCGGCGCGGTGGCCGTGTTGGTCAGCGGATTCGCAGTATCTCTATTTCAATCGAGGTTCAAGCAATCGGATCTTCCGGGTGCATGTCCCCGATGGGAAGGAAGAAAAGGTACTGGAAGTACCCTTCCGGTTGGCTTCGCCCTTGTTCACGTTGACACCAGACCGCTCCCCAATCGTACTCCGCGAACATGGTCGCTATGACCTTTACTCGCTCGCGCTGTCGATTCAGTAAATCGATAGTCTCGTGAGGAGCTGCCTTCTCAACGACTTTCAACGGGGACTGTGGATCCCTCCCATATTTGTGACGTTGAGTAGACTAAGCAATTAGCCTTCCAGGACGCTGGGAATGACAGCACGGCAGGAGGGGTGTCGCTAGCTCGATTCAAACATCGGTGCCACGAACCAGAAGCAGATCGAGGCCGGTGAACTCCGCACGCTTCGGTGATCCTCTTCATAAGGGATGATAGCTTCGTAGATCTCTGCAGGTGACCACGGTTTCTTAGTTCGTTTTTCAAGTGTCGATAACAGGCATCAAGCGACGTTTTCGATCTTCGAATCAGCTGATATCAATTGACTGGAAACCGCACGTCCTTTAACCTTCGATCATATGAGTAACGAAGATCTCGATCAGTTACGCTTCGCCTACAAGAACGCGGTCGATAAGTGGGTTGATGCAATTCGAGCTGAAGAGGCACTAGCCACTTCCGACCACTCCGAGACTGCAATGGAGCGATGGGATGACGCCCACTTCCGCGAGCAAAATGCCCACAACAAAGCCGCCGCCGCCCGCGACGCCTACAAAGATGAGCTTCGACGCGATAACTACGGCTTTTAGTTTCATTCGTACTTCCTCGTAGTTCCCGCAAGCGCCTAATACACTCCCGAGGTACAGAATTGACGCACCTTGGCGCTTGATGCCTTGGCGGATACTGGTCCACTCCGTTCACCTAGTTCCTACCGTCGAGTACATCTCCAGAGAAACGAGGCTGCATAAGCGAAATCCAGTCAACGACCGTATGAAGCAGTTCTGTGCCCTTGCTGCAGTAGAGCAAGACTCCAAGAAACTCCTTGTGCTTGTCGAGGAGATAAACCGTCTCCTCGAAAGAGAGAGAGAGAGAGAGAGAGAGAGAGAGAGCAGCAACTGAAAGCGATGCAGCAGCCTGGTCCGCGCGCTGTGAAGACACACAGCGCGGCCACGCAAAGCGCCACATATTTCGGTTGCGCGTAGTGAGCCTAGCTCCGATCAGCATGGCCATGTGGCGCATTATGGCGCTTCCGAAGGAATAAGCGTCAAGCGTAGTATTCGCTGTCATTATGCACCACCCCGTAACCTTCGAGTCATGGAAAGCGCTGCTACGAATCGACTGTATTTTCTTGAGGATTCTCTACGAGAACGGCGTAGATCCCACAGTTGAAGCTATCGCGCGTGATGGCCTATTGGGCAAGCGACGATGAGCCTCCAAGTCAAGTGTCAGACCGAACTGCACCGATAATCCGCTGCCTCTACTGCAAGCTCGGAAACGAATTTCGCCCGATGACAACGCGAATCGAGGGCTGGTTGCAGTGCGAGAACTGCGGCCATAACGCGATGCCACTGGACCCGGAGTTCAAGTGTGCTTGTTAGAGTGCGCCGTATGGGCTGCGCTCTACCAATCCTTAAACCCATGACCACAGAAGATTATGAAGATCGAAGATTATCGATTTATGAAATTTCGGGGCAGATGTCATGGATTAATAATGAGAAGCAAGCGATTGACTTTAAATGAGTTTGGTGGCCAGGGAGGGAGTTGAACCCCGGACGCCAGCCTTTTCAGAACGCCGCTTTTGAGTACTTTCAACGCTTTACAAGCCGCCGAGGACTGCCTTAGTACGTCAGAAGTCCTGTAAAACGGAAACACCACAGGTGACGATCACAGGTGATTTTCTGTGAGCGTGTCGCTGACTTCCGAGTAGCCTGTCCCTGCGAATCGGGGGCGAAATGAAACAGCAACTTCCTAGTACTGGACTCCTGGGCACCGAATATTTGGCGGTTGACGTAAACCGGAAATTTGCGGCGAACGGATGGTCATTCATGTTCGCCTCTGAACAAATCGCTTGCACTTACCCGATCGCGGCCGGCAATCGAAACAGTTTCCCCAAAGCCAATCGAAGGCGCGATCACTCATCAGCTAGCGAAGGAACAGGAAGATGTGCCCGCTCGCAGGCGCCACATATCTTGCCTTCGGTTTCCGAGAAGCGGTTACCCGCAAGATCAGTGTAGCGATGTCGGCCGCCGTTGCCTGTCCAACTTCGCCGGATGACGCTCTATCCGTGCCTTGACAATCGGCCGAAAAATGGCGGGAGCGACGGGACTCGAACCCGCAAGAAAAGGTCAACTCCTCACAATCCCGGCTGCGATTTTCGGCTAGAATTGAAGCGTCAACTCAGCTGCGATTACGTGGGGCGCAGTTGACTCCTTGCCACCTGGCCACTTTGTCCGGACCTCAAGTCGAGAAAACTGATCTCGCCTGCGTGAGCGGTTGATGAAAGCGGCGGACATAAACCAGTGCATGACCGCGCTCTCCCAGGTAAAGGTCATCCTCCTCTTGTGGAGGGTTCATGGACAGAGCCACTCAATCTCCCGCACCAGTGCGACCGAGAGTTGAACCGGCGCAGAACGAATCGGGCCTCACCTCCAGCGAATCCGCACTCACTATTTTGAAATTGATTTCCGCGGGATCTCCTCTTTCTGAGACGCTGACGCTCATTGCGCGATTGGTCGAAGCGCGAGCCAAAGGCATGCTCTGCACTATCTGGCTTCCCGATGAGGACGGGAAGAAACTCCACTGCGCAGCAGCACCTAGTCTTCCGGGATTTAGCGCTCACGTCGGACCGACGTTCGTCGGCCCGAAAGGCGCATCCTGCGGCACAGCGGTCTATCGAAGGGAACCAGTGTATGTGACGGATATTCTGAGCGACCCCCTCTGGGATGACTATCGTGACTTGTTCTTGCCTTATGGGATTCGTTCGAGTTGGTCGCGACCCTTGTTTACTAGTGAAGGTAGAGTCCTCGGCACCTTCGCGGTCCTCTATCGTGAGCCGCACAGTCCTGATACTACCGACCTGCAGTTGATCGAGAATGCCAGCTACTTTACAGGGATTGCGATTGAGCGCCACATCTATGAAGAAGCGTTACGGCATGAACGGGATCGGCTGCGCTTGCTGCTGGAAATTTCGAACAGCATGACCTCAAAGCTCGACCTTCCCCGTTTGATCGAGGCGCTATCGACGGACCTGCTGCGCGTCACGCGATGTGACTTTTGCTCGTTGCTTCTTCCTGATGCTGACAGCGCCCAATTGCGCATGACGATTTTGTACAATCCTGAGCCGCGAGGTTACGTCTGCGACGGAATCATCCCGATCCATGGTTCGCTCTGCGGAAAAGCTTTCTGGACCGGCAAGACTCAATATTTTAATCACGTAGATGAACATCGAAACGACCCGGACACCTTCGGGAGCAGTGTAGGTCGTCCTTACTATCAACGTCACTTGGACGAAGGGTTGATATCCGGCTGCGATCTCCCGCTTATCGGCAGAAGCGGCGTGGTAGGAGTGTTGGCCGCGCTAAAGCGGTCAGAGAGGGCTTATTCCAAAGAGGATGTCGCCTTTTTGGAACAGGTTGCGGCCCAGGTAGCCATTGCCGTTGAGAACGCGTTGGACTACGAAAAGGCGATAAGGGAGCGGGACAAAGAGACAAAACAAAGACTCTATCTCGAGGAGGAATTTCGCGCCGAGTTTGGGGAAATCGTCGGAAGCAGTCCCGCTTTGAAAACCGCATTGGAACTTGTGTCCGTGGTGGCGCCGACAGATTCGAGCGTTCTGATTTTAGGCGAGACGGGAACCGGTAAAGAACTGATCGCGCGCGCAATTCACAATCTGAGCGGCCGCCAAGATCGAGCTTTTGTGAAATTTAATTGCGCGGCGATTCCTCTTGGACTTCTGGAAAGTGACTTGTTCGGACACGAAAAAGGAGCATTCACTGGAGCAATCGCGCAAAAAGTCGGACGCTTTGAACTCGCGAACAAAGGGACGTTGTTTCTGGACGAGGTTGGGGATATTCCTCTCGAGCTTCAAGCGAAATTGCTGCGCGTCCTGCAAGAGCAGGAATTCGAGAGACTCGGTAGTAACAAAACGCATAAAGTTGACGTCCGCCTAATCGCGGCCACGCATCGTGATTTGGGTGCCATGGTAAAGCAGGGGACGTTTCGCGAAGACCTTTATTATCGGCTGAAAGTATTTCCCATCAATGTCCCGGCTTTACGGCAGCGCACTGAAGACATTCCAAAGCTGGTCTGGCATTTCACAGGACTGCACGCACGACGAATGAACAAGAGAATCGACGAAATCCCATCAGAGACAATGGATGCGCTTGTGCGATACCGCTGGCCCGGAAACGTTCGGGAATTACAAAACTTTATCGAGCGAGCAGTGATCCTTTCTCCTCAATCCGTAATGCGCGCCCCAACATCCGAACTGGAGCCTTTCAACTCTCACAGGGAATCCAATGCACCAATGAGTGGTCTTGCGCAGGTAGAGCGGGATCATATCCTCCACGCGCTTGAAGAAAGTAACTGGGTCATCGGCGGCCGGAATGGTGCAGCCGAGCGGCTTGGGATGAAGCGGACCTCATTGGTCTACAGAATGAAAAAGCTCCGCATAAAGCGTCCCGCTCCCCTTCAAGAGAAAAGCGCCTAGGACGGATTCTTTTTTCACGTCGTCTACAGCCACACTTCTCGCGACGGGAATCCGTCAGCGGCGGAGATTCATCACAACTTCGTCAGGAACCACGAAACGTGATTGCTGACCTTATCTGGGCATCCGCAAGCAGCATAGTCGCTTACATCGAACCCCTCCTTTCAATTTGCATGCTTCTTCACTGGTCCGTTGCATGCTTCCAAAAGTGATGTCCGACATCGACGCTGCAGTAATCGAGCCGGAGCGGCGCCGCCGCGCGAGGGAATCAAAAAGTGTCTACTCTCACAACGGAAATATTGGCTTGGCGGGATGTGCGGGTGAAGCTGGCACCCTATGCGGCGGTTCCACTTCGATTTATTGTCGGTTACGGATTTCTGGCGCACGGTTTGGCGAAATGGTCCAAGGGCCTAGAAGCGTTCGTTGGTATCCTTCAGGCGACGCGTGTTCCACTGCCGCATATCATGGCTTGCGTCACGATCGGCACTGAAATCGTCGCTGGCATCGCTTTCCTGATCGGAGCCTTTGTACCTCTGGTAAGCATCCCAGCCATCATTCTGCTTGCGGTTGCGATCTTCACCGTCCATCTGCCATATGGATTCACATCGATCAAGCTGTTAAGCGTAAACAACGGGAGAGCACAGTTCGGCCCGCCGGGATACGAATGCAATCTGCTCTACATGGCTTGCATTGTGGCTCTTGTGCTGACTGGTCCAACTCCCTGGTCTGTCGATAAGTATCGATCTTGGAATTCAAGGCAGCACAAGTTTTTGAACAACTAAACAGAAAGGTCTGTCATGACAACTTATCATTACGCCAACGTAAGGGGACAAAAACTCTTCTACCGTGAAGCGGGACCCAAGGATTCGCAGACTATCGTGCTTTTGCATGGCTTCCCCAGTTCATCGCACATGTTCCGTGACCTGATACCGCAATTGGCAGACAGACTTCATGTTATCGCTCCTGATTATGTCGGCTTCGGCTACAGCGACGCTCCCAGCCTACAGAGGTTCGAATATACCTTCGACAATCTGGCAGCTCACGTAGAGGACTTGCTGTTTAAGAGTCTCGGCCTGAAACAGTTCAGCATCTACGTACAAGACTACGGCGCACCAATCGGCTATCGGATTGCTTCAAAACATCCAGACGCTATTCAAAGCATTGTCGTGCAGAACGGGAATGCTTACGAGGAAGGTATCGGCGGCGCATTCGAACCGATGAAGCCATTCTGGGTCAATCGCAATTCCGAGACGGAAAGGCCTGTGCGAAATCTTCTGACGAAAGAAATGACTGTCTTCCAGTACACACACGGTGTTACAGACCCCGACCGAATCAGCCCGGATTCCTACACGGTGGACCAGAGTTTTCTGGATCGTCCGGGCAATGCCGCAATTCAGCTCGATCTGCTTTATGACTATCGATCGAATGTCGCGCTGTATCACCGCTGGCATGAGTACTTCCGCAACCGACAACCAAGAATGCTGATTCTCTGGGGAAAAAACGACCCTTTCTTCACCATTGAAGGAGCGAAGGCCTACCAAAGAGACATCCCAAAAGCGGAGTTGCACCTAATTGATACGGGGCACTTCGCACTTGAAGACTTTAGCGGTTTCATTGCAGAACGCATGCGCAAGTTTCTCGGTCAAACCGCGGTGCCGGCCGGTGCTACTGCGGCATGAACTTCGAAGCGAGTCAGAGCCCGGCAGTTAATCGGACATTACCGTTGACAGTTGGCTACTAATAAAGGAGAAGCAAACATGATCTCTGCAGCATTTCCGTACGAAAAACAACGGCGGCGAGTCCTCGGCCGCGAGATGGCGTACGTGGAGGTGGGACAAGGCGACCCCATCGTACTGTTGCACGGCAATCCCACCTCGTCGTACCTCTGGCGCAACGTGTTGCCGCACCTGCAGTCACTAAGCCGCTGCATCGCCCCCGACCTGATCGGCATGGGCGATTCTGACAAGCTGCCCGACAGTGGCCCTGGCTCGTATCGCTTTGTCGAGCACCGTCGCTACCTCGACGCGCTGCTTGAAGCACTAGATGTACGCGAGCGGGTCATCTTGGTCGTCCATGACTGGGGCTCGGCTCTCGGCTTCGATTGGGCCAACCGACACCGCGAGGCCGTGAAGGGTATTGTATACATGGAGGCCATCGTGCGGCCGCAGGGCTGGGACCACTGGGATACGTTGAATATGCGTCCAGCTTTGAAGGCCCTGCGTTCCGAGGCTGGCGAAGCGATGGTGCTGCGGGAAAACTTCTTCATTGAGAAGATCCTCCCAGGGGCAACCCTGCGCAAGCTTTCCGCGGAGGAGATGGCGGAGTACCGACGGCCGTTCGCTGAACCCGGCGAGGGGCGACGGCCGACGCTGACGTGGCCCCGGGAGATCCCCATCGAGGGCGATCCGGTCGACGTGACTGCGATCGCGGCCGCCTACAGCGATTGGCTCGCGACGAGCGATGTACCCAAGCTGTTCGTGAAGGCGGAGCCCGGTTTGCTCGTCGCTCGCGGCGCGAATCTCGACTTCGCCCGCGGCTTGCCAGCGCAGACCGAGGTGACGGTCGCGGGGCTCCATTTCCTCCAGGAAGATTCGCCGCACGAGATCGGGCAGGCCATCGCTGCTTGGATGGGGGCGCTCGGCCGACGGGAGCCGAGCGCTGCGCCCAGTGGCGCTACTGCGGCTTGATCAAAAGGAAAGGAGTCGGGGCGTGCCAGTTACTGGAAAGGCTACCGTGGTCGCGGTTCACGGCGCGTGGGCCGATGGCTCGAGTTGGAAAGATGTAATTCTCGGCCTTGAACGAGAGGGTTTGCGAGTAATCGCAGCTCCGATTCCTCTAACCTCATTCGCCGATGACACCGCGGCACTGAAGCGTGCAATAGCCCGTTCGCAAGGACCGGTGGTTCTTGCCGGTCACGCATACGCAGGCGCTGCAATTGCTGCGGTGAATGACGAGCGAGTGAAGGCACTGGCGTATGTCGCTGGATTGGCTCCAGACGAAGGTGAGACGGCTGCCCAAGTCTTCTATCGAGATGAAAAACATCCGCAGTCGCCTCCACTCGCGCCGGATGCTGACGGTTTTATCTGGATGCCGGATGAGGGATTCAGAAACGCGTTCGCACAACATGCGACCGCAGAACAAGCCGCCCTGGCAGCGGCCGTACAGCGGCGAATCTCACTGAGGTGTATTCAAGAGCCGGTTCCAACACCGGCGTGGAGATCCAAACCTTCCTGGTACCCGATTGCCGAAGAGGACCGTATGATCAATCCTAAAACACAACATCTTATGGTGAAACGAATGGGAGCAACAAAACGGTCGCTGGCTGTCGATCACAGGCCACTGCTAAGCGCGCCACAGAAAGTTATGGACATCATTCTGGAAGCGAACACGGGGGTGTGATCTGATGGATTACTGCCTTGAGTTAGGCAGTCAGCTATCTGTTTGTTGGGATCATTTGCCTTAGCTCTTAGGATTCCACATAGTCTTGACACACGAACGATAGTGCTCCCCGTCTTCCCAGTATTTGAGCGTCGACAATTTATGACAGGAGGTATGGATGGCGCGGCTGCTATCAGTTAATGTCGGTCTTCCGCGCGAAGTGACATGGAACGGCAGGACTGTGCGAACAGCGATCTGGAAGCTTCCGGTACAGGGGCGGCGCATGGTGCGCAAGCTGAACATCGATGGTGATGGGCAAGCCGATCTCGCCGGTCACGGTGGTGAGCAGCGCGCCGTATTTGTCTACCAGATGGAGTCGTACCAATACTGGGAGCGCGTCCTTGGGCGCAATGATTTTACTTTCGGGCAGTTCGGAGAGAACTTCACCGTTGAAGGACTTGCTGATGACGAGGTCTGCATCGGTGATCAATATCGGATTGGAAATGCGGTATTTGAAGTGACGCAACCACGTGTGACTTGCTACCGCGTCGGCATCCGCATGAATGAGCCTCGCATGCCAGCCCTGCTGGTAGCTCATCACAGACCTGGATTTTACTTTCGCGTGTTGCAAGAAGGAGAAGTCGGTGCGGGCAATGACATCGTAAAACTTGCTGACGGTCCAGAACAGATGACGGTGGCGGACATTGATACCCTCCTGTATTTGCCGGGACATTCTCGCGATCAACTGCAACGAGCGCTCCGGATTCCTGCACTTAGCAAGGGCTGGCAAACTTCTTTTCAGGCGATACTCCAACAAGAGTCGAGCGTGAAAACCGTGTCGGGGAATCCGGGACTCGCAAATGAGGAGCAAGTTCCAGCATGGCCCGGATTTAGACAAATGCGAGTTGCGCAGATTCGTAAGGAAAGCGATAGCGTGACCTCCTTCGTTCTCGTGCCGATCGATGCGCAATCTCTTCCTGTATTCCAGGCGGGGCAATTTGTTGTCTTGCGGTTGCTTGTCGATCCGGACAAGCCGCCAGTTCTTCGTAGCTATTCGCTGTCCGACTTACCAGGAGTCGACCACTTCCGCATCAGCGTGAAGAGCGAATTGAATGGGATTGGAAGTTCATTTCTGTGCAACCGCGCGCGAGAAGGCGATGTATTGGATGTGAGTGCACCGCGGGGACGCTTTGCTCTACGTCCTGGCGAGAATCCCCTGGTTCTGTTGAGCGCCGGAGTCGGCGCAACGCCCGTGCTGTCGATGCTGCATGAACTCGCTGCCGAAAGATCGCTACGAGAGATCTGGTGGATCTATGGAGCGCGTAATGGCGTCGAGCATCCATTCGCAGAAGAATCGCGTTTTCTGCTCAAACAGCTCTCTCGCGGACGAAGCTACATCGTGTACAGCAGGCCCGCTGCAACCGACCAACCGGAGATGGACTTCGACGCTTCTGGGCACGTTGACACAGATTTGCTGCAGAGAATTGGCGTGTCACCCAATAGCGATTTCTATCTGTGTGGCCCATCTTCATTCTTAGAGAATATGCGCGATGGGCTGCGAAACTGGGGTGTGCTCGCCGAGAATGTGCACACAGAAATCTTCGGTGCGCTTGAGGGCATTACACCTGGCATGGCGCGAGTGGGTCACATTCCGCGCCTGCCACAAGGGCCGCCGGGATCTGGCCCCTCCGTCTCTTTTGCCCGTAGCGGGATCACGACCGAATGGGACCCCAAATATCAGAGTTTGTTGGAACTAGCGGAAGCGTGCGACGTTCCGGTCCGATGGTCGTGCCGGACTGGAGTGTGCCACACCTGCATGACGGGTTTGATCAGCGGTGCGATTGCGTATCAACCCGAACCACTTGAGAGGCCAGCTCCGGGAAATGTGTTGGTGTGCTGCTCACAGCCAGATGCGGATGTCATTCTTGACGTTTGAAACAACCATATGGCACGTGGTAAAGCACGGCAGGAGGCATTCATCGAACGCGGACTAGCAAGTGCGATCAACTGCTTGCGTTTCCACTGGCCAGAGTACCTGATGGAAGCTGCCGAGGTTGGCTTGTATTTGTTTTTCACATGCGTTTTCGCAAGTTTGTTACTGTCCCCCGCTTCGCCAGTCCGGCACTTCATTGGTAGTACTCTAGAACTGCGCGCTCTGATGGGACTGGCAGTCGGTGGAACGGTGGTTGCAATTGTGATGAGCCCGTGGGGCAAGCAGTCTGGAGGGCATTTCAATCCGGCGCTCACTTTAGCTTTTTACCGATTGGGCAAGATGCGTTTACCGGATGCACTCATCTATGTCGTTGCGCAATTCTCGGGCGCAATTGGCGGCGTCTGTGTTGCCAGATATCTCTTGCCAGTTGGACGCCCAGCAATAAGGTACGCGGTAACCGCACCAGGCATTCGCGGTAACGCTGTAGCTTTCATCGGTGAACTGGCAATCTCTTTTGTTCTGATGTCAACCATTCTTGTCTCATCCAATCGGGAGAGCCTGACCCGCTACACACCTTACCTGGTTGGTCTCTTGTACGCGATTTTCATAACCCTGGAAGCACCGCTTTCCGGAATGAGTATGAATCCCGCCAGAAGTTTTGGACCAGCTTTGCATGTGAGCTACTGGCACGCAATCTGGCTCTACTTCAGTGCGCCCACTCTAGGGATGCTCATCGCCGCCGAAGTGTTCCTGCGAGCTCGCGGTGGAGTCAATCCCTTCTGCGCAAAACTGCACCATGCCAACAATAAACGATGTATCTTCCGCCATGGATCTGCCCCGACAAAACTATGTAAGGAGGGAAGTTTGAATGCAAACCACAGAGAAAATATCTTCAGTTGAAGCGGTCAGAAAAACGGACCCCGAAGATTACGATCTCGTGATTCTCGGCGGCGGCACCGGATCCACAATTGCTGCATGGACGTTTGCTGCAGAGGGAAAGCGGGTCGCCGTCGTCGACCGCAAATACATCGGCGGATCGTGCCCCAACATCGCGTGCCTGCCAAGCAAGAACATCATCCACAGTGCGAAGGTGGCCTCGTACTTTCGCCGAAGCAAGGAATTTGGCATCACTGATCAGGGCTACACGATCGATATGTCGGGCGTTCGTGACCGCAAGCGCAAAATGGTTATCGGTCTGAACGAAATGTACATGGAAAATTACAGGAAAACAGGCGCGGAGTTCACCTTCGGGACCGGACGATTTATAGCCCCGAGAACCGTGGAGGCGACTCTCCCTGACGGAACCACCCGTCAACTGCGCGGCACAAACGTGATCGTAAGTACGGGGACCCGGGCCTCCTTGGCAGCGATTCCGGGGCTTTCTGAAGCGCAACCACTCACGCATATCGAGGCGCTTGAACTAGATGAAGTTCCCGAACATCTCCTTGTTATCGGCGGCGGCTACGTTGGAATAGAACTATCCCAGGCGATGCGACGATTTGGCAGCGATGTGTCGGTGATCGATACCAACAAGCGGTTGATGTCTAAAGAAGACGAAGATGTTTGTGAGGCGCTTCGTAATCTGCTTGAGGACGAGGGCATCGACATTCATCTGGATGCACGGATCAAGCGAGTTTCAGGGATATCGGGGCAGTCGGTGAATATCGTCGTCGAGCGACATGGAGCGGAGGACGTCCTGCAGGGCACACATCTACTTGTGGCCATAGGCCGCATTCCGAATACCGAAGGACTTGGGCTCGAGTTAGCCGGCGTCGAACTAACCGACCGCGGATACATCAAGGTAAACGAGCGACTGCAGACGACGGCGCCCGGCGTTTGGGCGATCGGCGAGGTTGCAGGCAGCCCACTGTTCACACATATCAGCGTTGATGATTTTCGTGTAGTCCATGCCAATCTGACTAGCGGCAATCGTGTCACCACCGGCAGGCAAGTTCCGTATTGCCTATTTACCGACCCAGAATTGGCCCATGTTGGACTGCATGAGAACGACGCGAAAGCGAAGGGGATTCCATACCGTCTGTTCAAAGTCCCTATGGAAGCCAACCTGCGTGCTCGCACACTTTCGGAAACACGAGGTTTTCTGAAGGCCTTGGTGGAAGCCGAGAGTGACCGCATCCTCGGCTTCACGGCGTTGGCCTGTGGCGCGGGCGAGATCATGGCTGCCGTTCAAGTTGCCATGATTGGGAAACTGCCCTATACGGCACTGCGGGATGCGGTTTTGACACATCCCACATTGGTAGAGGGACTGATACCGCTGTTCTCATCAGTGCCGTCGGTTCACGATGCTGTGGATGCGACTTCAATGACAGCGGCGTAATGTCGTTTCAGTTTAACTTTCGTTACGAGGAGGAACCATGGGACTCTCCTGGGGTTGAAGACTCGAGCTAGCGAGGGATCACTATCGGTAACGAATTGTTAATGACATACTCGGCGAATCTGATGACTTCGTCTCTTGAACGAAAGGGCAGACGTCCTGTTATTGCCAACTTCGCGATTCGCTTTCAAGCTTCGCAGTCGCCTATTCATATCTCAATGCTTCAATCGGGTTCAGCTGAGAGGCTATGCGCGATGGGTAGTAGCCAAAGAAGATTCCGATACCTGCTGCAAACAGTCCCGAAAAGACCAGAAGTCGCGGTGTGAGCTGGATCTCCCACTGAAGAGTGCTCTGGAACAACGACGAAGCGCCGACGCCGGCGATGACGCCCAGCAAACTGCCCAAGAAGCTGATCGTTACGGCCTCCGCTAGGAACTGGAACTGAATATCCGCTTCGGTGGCGCCAATGGCGAGACGAATTCCGATTTCGCGCGTGCGCTCCGTAACCGAAACCAGCATGATGTTCATAATGCCGATGCCGCCAACGAGGAGAGCCAGCGACGCTATCGTGCCAAGAAGGAACGTAAAGATCTCGCTTGACTGTAACTGCATTCGAATCACGTCTTCTGGAGTACGAATGTTGAAGTCGTCAGGTTCATCGGGGTGGAGATGATGCCGCTCTCGAAGCAGAGCGACAGCCTGCTGGGTCGCGATGGGGATTGCACTTCGCGAACTCGCTGAGAAGAAGATGTCATCAAGCCAACTTGTGCCCCCGATACGTTTCATGGCAGTGGTATAGGGCATGGCAACGAAATCATCCTGATCCCATCCGCTGGCGGAAGCCCCCTTGGGTTGGAACGCGCCGATAACTCGACAAGGCATCGCCTGGACCCGGATGCTCTTACCTACCGGGTCTTCGTTCGGAAAAAGATTCTCAACCACCGTCTGACCGAGAATGCACACGGGAACGTCTCGATCGACATCGTCGTGCGTAAAGATCGTTCCGGTCTGAAGGGCCCACCGTCGGATGTCGAAATATTCGGTAGCCACTCCGCGGTAAGTGGTGTTCCAGTTCTGAGTTCCGTGAACCACCTGCACTCGTCCGTCGACATTCGGACTCATGCGTTTGAGGCCGGGAATTTCTGCGAAGATGGCTCGAGCGTCTTCGACCGTTAGACTCTTTGTCTCTCTTGTCCCGTACCGCACGCCATTCGTCGCACGGCTGCCGGCCTCAATCCAGATCATGTTGTCTCCGAGCTTCTGGAGCTCGTTTTCCACCTTTGCCGATCCAGCCTTGCCCACTCCTACGACGCAGATAAACGCAGCAATCCCGACAACCAGGCCGAGGATGGTGAGAACGGTCCTGATCAGGTTGCGCCGCAATGACTTCATCGCTTCGCTCCAGATGGAATGGACGTAGGTCAGCATGGCGAAATCCGTTGTTTATTCATATCGTAGCGCCTCAATCGGGTTCAGCTGCGACGCCCGTTTCGCCGGGTAGAAACCAAAAAAAAGTGCAATCGTGATCGCGAAAAGAGTTGAAAGGGCTATGGCATACGGCGGAATCTTTATGGGCCATCCTAGGCCTTGCGCGACCGCGAGCGAGCTGGCTACTCCGAAGATGACACCGATGGTGCCTCCGATCAGACCAAGGACCAGCGCTTCGATCAGGAACTGGAGCCGTACGTCTTCTTCGGTCGCTCCTACCGCCAAGCGTACACCGATTTCGCGCGTTCGTTCCGTAACCGACACCAGCATAATGTTCATAATGCCGATCCCACCAACCAGCAAAGCGATGCTGGCCACGATCGTGAGCAAGACCGTCATTACCGTTCCTTGTTCCGCCGCAGCGTCCGCCATATCAGCCATGTTGCGTACAACAAAGTCATCTGGATCGCCCGATCTGATCTTGTGCCGGTCGCGTAAGAGGCTCTCAATCTGCTGCTGCGCAACATAACTTGCTCGCCGTGACACGGCGGAAACCATGATCCAGCGCAGCCATTCCTGGCCCAGCAACTTCTTTTGCACCGTTGTTAAGGGAACGATGATGACGTCGTCTTGATCCTGGTTACTGCCGGCGCTAGTCCCCTTCGGCGTCAGCACTCCAACAACCTTGAATGGCAATGTGCCTATACGAATGGTTTCCCCGATAGGGTCGCGGGAACCAAACAGGTATTTCCTGACCGTGTCTCCCAACACTGCCACAGTGGCAGATTGAGTAACATCGTCTTCACTGAATGACGTTCCAGTGGCAAACGGCCAATTTCTGACCTCAAAATACCGAGGCTCAGTTCCGGTGATCTGCGTAGCCCAATTTTCATTGCCGTACACTACTTGTTGCCCGGTTCCTGTGCCTGGGGCGGCAGCGGCGACAGACGGGCATTCGCGGACGAGTGCGCGGGCGTCTGCAAGCACGAGTGTCTTAGTTTGAAAGCTTCCTACGTGCAAGCCATACCGATTCACAGATCCAGATCCAACGAACAACATATTGGATCCCATTGCAGCCAACTGTTCTTGCGCTTTCGTAGCAGCACCCTGTCCGATACCGATGACTGCAATCACCGCACCGACCCCGATGATCAGTCCCAGCATGGTCAGGCTGGAGCGCATTTTGTTGCGTGCCAATGCACGTAGGGCAAGAACAAATGCTGACGAAAGGTCCATCGATGACCTCAATCCTTGATCGTGGGCATGGTCTTCAAGACTTCGCTCGCTACATGCGGAACTTCGACAACATCGTCTCGCCTGATCTGGCCATCGCGAAACACGATCTCACGTTTCGAAAACTGGGCAATGTCCGGTTCGTGCGTGACCAGGACGATGGTCAGCCCATCTGCGTTCAATTTCTGGAAAATTTCCATGACTTCGACAGATGTGCGACTGTCCAGGTTTCCAGTGGGTTCATCGGCCAGGAGTATCCGTGGTTGATTCACTAATGCCCGCGCAATCGCAACTCGTTGTTGCTGACCTCCCGACATTTGTGATGGGAAATGGTCCGCTCTGTCGCCCAAGCCAACTTGCGCCAACGCTTCTCGGGCCCGACGCTCGCGGTCATTTTTGTGGATTCTGGAATAGAGCATTGGCAACTCGGTGTTTTCGAGTGCCGTCGTGCGACCGAGCAAGTTGAAACCTTGAAACACAAAACCAATCTTCTGATTCCTGATTCGGGCCAAGTCCCTTTTGCTCAGAACGGATACATCTGTGCCTTCCAGCAGATATCTTCCTGATGTGGGCTTGTCCAGACAACCCAGGATGTTCATGAATGTGGATTTCCCGCTACCGCTTGCGCCCATGATTGCAACGAAGTCTCCGGAACTGATGCTTACGCTGACACCTCGTAGAGCGTGCACTTCCGTCTCCCCGAGTTGATAAGTTTTCCTAAGGTCATGAACTTCGACGAGCGGGACAGCACTGCCAATAGCTTCTGGGCTTATCGTCGCAGCTGAATTAACCATTGCCATTGTGACCCTATCGTCGCTGAGGAGTCAGACCTGGGCCAGCAGACTCCTGCTTGGCCGTAGTCGCGCCCGTTACCAACTCTTCTCCGAGTTGGAGATCGCCGCCCGTCAACGCCGTATACGTGTGATCTGTTAGACCGATATGAATCTGCACCGGCCGCAATGACTTGTCAGGAAGGAGCTTCCACACGACTGCCGTCTCTGAGGCACCGACTCCGTTAAGTTTGGGCTGCGGGCGCTCTTTGTCGGTGCTGCCCGATTGCTTCGGAGCCGCCGGAGTCGGCGTTGGTTGGCTAGCAGCAATTCCATACCTCTTGTAGAGTTCCTGGACTTGTTCCGCTGGAAGATCCGGCTTGTAGCGGAGCGCAGCGTTAGGAATCTTTATTACATCGTTAACTGCAGCAACAGGAATCGAAACGTAGGCAGTCATACCCGGAAAGAGCTTCAACTGCGGATTGTCGAAGTTCACGATGGTGTCATACGTGACGACATTCTGAACGCTAGTCGCATTCATACGAACTTGGAACACTACACCGTGGAACATTTCCTTGGAAAAAGCGTCGACTTGAAAATCTGCCTTCTGACCAGGCCGTATCTGCCCAACATCACCCTCGTCCGTCTTTGCATAAACCTGCATCTTCGTCAAATCTAGCGCAATCGTGAAGAGTGTTGGGGCTTGTAGTGAAGCCGCCACGGTCTGCCCAATGTCGATGTTCCGGGCCACAACCGTCCCATTGATCGGAGCCCGAATGATGGTGTAGTCCAGGTTTGTTTGAGCGACTTTCAACGCTGCTGTCTTCTGAGCAACTTGCGCTTCCGCTTGCTGAATCGCAGCTCGGTCCGATCCCACCTGTGCAGTGATCGCTTCGTAGGTAGCTTTCGCCTGATCAAGCTGTTGTTGGCTGTTGACTGCTTGCCGCTGCAGAGCGACAGCTCTGTCGTAGTCGAGCTTGTTCTGTTGTTGCGTGGCCTGATCTTTTGCGATGTTTGCCTTCGCTGCGGCGAGCAGTGCTTCGGAATTTTGCAGGTCTGCCTGTGCCTGGAGAACTGCGCCTTGGAAGAGTTTAGGATCAATCTCTGCAACGACTTCGCCCTTCCCAACTTTTGAATTGAAATCCACGTACAGCTTGGAAATCATGCCGGAGACCTGTGATCCAACTTGGACGGAAGTGACCGGGTTAATCGTTCCGGTAGCCTCGATGACTTGGCGAATGTCTCCCTTCTCCACTTTGGCCGTGAAGTAGTCTGGATCGGTTTTCTTCGTGAGCCGGAACGCGGCAAATACACCGGCAAGGACCAAAATTGCGAGTACCCAAATCCACGTGCGCCTAATCAGTCCCAAAGTGCTCCTCGGAATTCGCTGGCCTGAAATGCCAAAGGACAGGGCGGCAGCTTCATTTCGTGTCTCAGATAAATGATACTAGCGGCACAACCTGAAAGTCCGCTGAATGCCGGTGTGAACGCTTATTTGGCTTGTCACGGGTCTTTGCATACGAGTCAAGTAGCGCGTAGCGCATCGCTCCCCCCTTCCTCCGGCGGTCGAAGTTTTCGAAACGCTCGATACAGCACCACGTCGTATACAACCTTCGTTCCTCCTCCGATCATTAAAGGCGCCGAGAACGCCAGATTCCGCATGACGAGACTCGCTACCGCTGAGCCCACCGCCCAAAAGACGTTGCGCGCCAGGTTATTGAGCCCGCTGGCAAACGCTCGCTCGTTCGGCAACAACCACCGCCGCCACATAGGACTGCCGGGTGGGAACGTCCATTTCGACCAGCGCCTCACGGCAAAAAAACAAGAAGATTGCCCATTTGAAAGATGGCGCAAACGGCACCGCGATGAGGAAGAGACTGGACGGAAGATGAGTAAACACCATCGTGTTGACGAGTCCGATATGGTAAGCAAGCCAAGCCGCTCCAACATGCGAGCAAGCGTTCAAGACATGCACGACGAAGAAAACGAAGCCAAGGTCCTGCTCGGCGATTCCGAAGCGGCGGAAAAACCAGTATGCGACCAAGGCATCAGTCAAAAAGCCTCCGCCGAGAGCGTCTAATGAAAATAGCGCTGTGATTTTCGCAACAATCCTCTTGCTTTTCGGGGTGATTCCAATTCTTGGAGAAGCAATTGTCTTTCGCACAGCGACTTCAATCGCCGGGGAGAGACGCAGATAGGCAACAGCGACGATGACGCACAATACCGAGTACCCCAAGAACATAAATCGGTACGACGTAAGAATCGAAATGGACTTATGGTGCTCAACAACGAGGAGCGGCAGACCCGCGGCCAATGCTCCCAGTGATCCTCCGCCGTCCATAAGTACGTTGTACCAAGCCAAACCCCAGGTCCGCCTTGTGTGGGAAACCAGGCCAGGCAAAATCGCTTGGTCCAGGCCAAAGGCTGCCGATCGATCAGTCCCAGTACCATTCAGCATTCCAACGAGCGCCATCGTCGCAAGGATCGGCAAGCTCGGCGACATCGCTAGCGCGATACCGCCAATGGCGCTCAACAGGGAGAGGATCACGAGGAAGGATCTGCGCCCAATCTGATCAGCTGCGATCGTCAATAACACGGTGGCGGATGCCGCACCTGCCAAGCCCGCCGCGATAATTAGGCCAATTGCACTCGACTTTAGGCCGGTTCTGAAGAGATAGATTCCGAGTACCACGCCCATTAAGCCAACGCCGAATGAGCGTAAGAACCCCGCAAAATAGATCAACGCCACGTCACGCTAGGGGTGGGCGATCACCGTTTCCCTTGCACGTACGCGTACAAGGCGTCGTAGACAGGAAACTGCCGATCTAGCCGTTCCTCATCGGAAATACCCAATGCAGCGAATCCCTGGGCGATGGAACGTAAGCCAACACCCTCGGGCGCGGTGCTCTCCTGGCCTTTCACGTCGGCAGCACGAACGATGAGTGCCAGCTTATGGAGCGCTCGGTCAGTTACGGCGTAGTCTTCGAGAATGGCCTCGAACGAGCAGCGAGATCCTCGGTGATTCAACTTGATGGCTTCAATCTTGGGTGCATCGAACGGAATTGCGTTTTGCACTTTGGCCTGTTCAAGCAGGTCCTTCTCCTCCACGAAAAGAAATTTTGCCTGTGGATCAACAAACCGTTTGATCAACCAGGGACAGGCTACACGGTCTACCTTGATGTCCTTTCTCGTTATCCATTTCATATTTGCCTCCATCAATCGTGGTTAGCTCGGATGCAGTTCAAAGTTTGAGACTGTGAAGGAGAACACCGGCTGCACCAGCAGCAAGAATCAAGAGCGGTTCAGGAATCTTCTTGGTGCGGAGGAGAACCGTCAGAGTTACACCGCCGATGAGAACAGTCGGCAAGTCAACAATGGAACGACGAGCGAGGATAAAAGCAGCGCCTGCGATGGCGCCCACGGCAGCGGCGGTTACGCCTTGCACAAAGGCTTTCACCTGGCGATTTTGAGCAAATCGTCGGTAATACGGAGCGCCGAAGAGCACGATCATGTACGGAGGTGCAAAGACGGCGAGAGCCGCTAGCGCCGCACCGAGAAGTCCCCCGACGAGATATCCGATGAATGCAGCGGTAATGACCACCGGGCCGGGTGTGATCATGGCGACGGCGACTGCATCGACGAATTGCTGTTCTGTGAGCCAGTGAAACTTTACGACAGCTCCTCCATATAGAAATGGAACGATCGCAAGCCCACTGCCAAAGACGAATGCACCAGCCTTTAGGAAGAACAAAAATAGTAGGCCGAGGGTTCCGACAGTCGCTACCCCATGCGCGCCGGCCAGCAGTCGACCCAGGCCGCCGAAGGTAATCACGTTCGTGGATGACAGTGAAAGACGCGGTGGGGCCTTGACGAGAAGGGTTATGGCGCCACACAAAATGAACAGCCACACAATTTCTGATTCTGTCCATGCCGTGGTCACCGCAAGCGCCACGAATATCGCCCAGAGAAGCAAGTCACTTCCTACAGTCGTTCGGACTAGCTTGATAACGCTACGGGCGATGATCGCGATTACAGCAGCACCTATGCCGTAAAAGGCTCCTTGTATCCACCGCAATTCCCCAAAGTGGACGTATAAGGCGGCTACAATCAGCACCATAACGAACGAGGGCAAAACAAATGCGACGCCGACGACGGTGGACCCAAGTGGCCCTGCCCGTAGCCATCCCAGATACATCGCCAACTGCGCGGCCAGGGGCCCAGGTGACAGCTGCGAGAATGCCAAACCCTCTAGGTAATCTTCTTTTGAAATCCAGCGGCGGCTTTCGACCAGATCGCGCTGCATATACCCAGCGAGGGCGATGGGCCCGCCAAAACCGAATGTCCCCAGGCGCAAGAAGTACACGAGAAAATCCCTGAAACGGCGAGGTTGGAGCCTACTGCTTTCTTCTGCATTTGCGTTGTGCTCGATCGCTGGTAAAGCCATCGGTAGTTCTCCCGTCGATCTCGCTCCCGCCCCTCTTTCGTTCGTTCTTGCTGACCTTGCCCTTTTCTCGCGTGGAACTTGATGGTCCCTGGGAACGTCAGTTTAAGGAGTGATAGAGACCCTCGATTAATTCCATTCCCCGCCGAAGAAGTTCATCATCGGTTACGCCCTGCTGTGCCCAGCCAATGAGGATTCGATCGATTCCGATGGCTTCGACACAGCCAAACTTGGCATCGCCAAGATCGGCATCGTGAATCATTTCGGCAATGGTCTTCACCTTTGGGTCAGAGATCCGAAATCGCTTCCGTAGGTTTTCGAAACTGCAATCGTCTCCCACATGGCCAAACCCACCCTCTTGAAACATGTCGAAAGGTAGGGCGCCAGGGTGCTGACGTGAATCCATGGCAAATATGAATCGCGCCTCGGCATCGATGAAATGAACAATCAGCCAGGCAGAGGCGACACGATCAATGCCGGGTCGAGGTCGGGTAACCCAGATTCGATTGTGATATTCCGTTTTGAGGGCTTTCATCGGTATATCAGCAGACGCGCCTGATGAATTTTGGGCGGCGGTCGTTGCAGCCAGCAAAGTTTCAACACGACCGCGCATCGGACTATTGAAGAAATCAATCGCGATAATTTCTTGCAGACGGTGACGAACTCGCACCAAGTCGGCAGGAGCGCGACGTTTCTGTTTGAGAAGCTTTCTTAAATGCTGGGCTAGAGTCTCGTAGTCCCGAGAGCGGGCGTCGAGGAACAACTTCTGAAGGCCATCGTGCGAATGATCATCCAATGACTGCACTTGGGCAACCGACGCTTCACCATCGTGATTTCTTACGGATGTTGCCAGCCACTGAAAGTGTTCCATGTTCTCCGCGTTGTTGGGCAAAAGGTAGCCTGATGTGCGAAGGGCTAGCGCACCATATCGCTTCAGCTTTCTCCAAATATCCACGCGTTGACTAGCCCGTTTGGCGGGCAAGGTGAACATCAAAAGCAGCCAAGGGACGTTTTGCTGTCCCTTCTCGGCAATGGCCTTCCGATGCTTCATGGAATTCGCTCGTTACAATCGCGTCGGCAAATCATTGTGCTACAGAGTATACATCATTATGCTATACCTATAACACGTGCGTAAAACCCCACACTGTAGGTTTGGGGCCAGCAGACTTGTCTTCTTTTTATTAGCCAGACAGGCGGTAATCCGTCTCCACTATCGATCAGTTCGAGATCATGGCCGCCAGGAGTAGGTGAATTTGATGGCGAAGCGATTTTCGTAGTACTGCGGCGGGTTTGCGGCGACCAGACTGGCGAGCCGCTGGCCTGCCGTATAGATAAAGAATAGATCGCTGTCCGGACGATAGTTCCATCGCAAGCGGATGTTTGCACTTGCCGCCTGAGTGTTGGCGGTGTCCATTTGGAGCAATGCAGAAAGGGTCAGGAAGCGCGAAAACGAATAGTTCGTCTGGAAGCTTCCGAACACGACCGAGAAGTTTCCT
>Ga0126371_10000554_pt1 | contig 31066 bp, 24 predicted proteins | sample PanSoiMetaPlot_4_FD_110145 | JGI IMG/M metagenome (GOLD analysis project Ga0126371, IMG submission 110145) | Tropical forest soil microbial communities from Panama - MetaG Plot_4 | ecosystem: Environmental > Terrestrial > Soil > Tropical forest > Bulk soil | place: Panama | collected 2016-02-17 | reverse complement strand
GTCAGATTGCTTCAATTTGCTGCCGGAAATTCCTGTCATAGGGCAATCGGGAACGTCTCAGGAAACGACCAGCGACGGCTACGCAACGGGGCTGATCCCCTTTGTTCTTCAGCAGGCGGGAATTTTGCGCGAAGACTCCAAACTGAACCGGGGGCTCGGTTGGCCAAGCGAATCAGGAGAAGACGGAAGGTTCGTGGCGACCTACTCTCTGACTCACCGAACTGTAGTGGACGCCCGGCCTTAATATTCAGCTCAGCTCCAGGCGAGGGCGGTCAACATGGACGCATTCTTCAGTTCCTCCGATCTAGTCGCGCTCATCACGCTGACATTCCTTGAGATTGTGCTCGGCGTCGACAACGTTATCTTCATTTCGATTCTGTCGAGCAAGCTTCCGGAGTCGCAGCAAGGCCCAGCTCGGCGGACGGGACTCCTGGCCGCGATGGGGATGCGCGTGCTGCTCTTGCTCTCGGTTGTCTGGATCATCAGGCTGACAGCTCCGCTTTTTTACATCTTGGGGCACCCCATCTCCGGACGCGATCTCATCTTGATCGGCGGTGGCCTGTTCCTGCTCGCGAAAGCCACGATCGAAATTCACGAGCGTTTGGAGGGCGAAGAAGGCCACAGCTCCGCGCGAGTACGGCCGTCGTTTGTCGCTGTCATCACTCAGATCGCAATCCTGGATCTAGTCTTTTCGCTGGATTCAGTTATTACCGCCGTCGGCATGGCAGACGAAATCACCATCATGGTTACAGCGGTGATCCTGGCAGTCGGCGTGATGATGTTTTCAGCGGGGCCTATCAGCGCCTTCGTGAATCGCCATCCGACGGTGAAAGTCCTCGCGCTGTCGTTTTTACTGCTGATTGGTGTCGCGCTGGTCGGCGAAGGCCTCGGGACGCACATACCGAAGGGCTATATCTACTTCGCGATGGGCTTTTCAGTGTTTGTGGAAGTGATCAACTTGCGTGTCCGGAGAGTTGCAGCGCCTATTCACCTGCACGAGCCGTATGTTTGAGCACATCGAAGGCTCTCCAGTTACCGTCAGTGAGTCGGATCTGCGAGTCTTCGGGAAACTGGATTCGGTTAGCCAGCATCTCGAAGGAGCAGCCTAGAAAAATTGCTTGCACAATGGAGTGACCCCCAAAATTGAGACAGGAGAACATTTCCGGGCCTTCCCTGGTACGTCGCGGAAGTCCACGTCTTTAGCGGGGATTTCGCGAATGCTGCAGTAATGCGGCAAAACGGAACAGGGAATTAACAGGGGTGGAACAGGGAATTAGATTGCAAGGAACAGGGAATTAGTTGAGCGATGCGAGCGCGTGCCGGTTAGCACCGCGGCGACCTTTAAGACTACCAAATGGTCTTCACCGCTTTGGCTCTCTGAATGCGATGGTCTGCTGTGACCAACGGGCAGCCCTCAACTAGGGCTGTGGCACCGATGATCCGATCCATTGGGTCCTTTGGATACGTGCTCGGGAGTTGAACGGACCGGGCCGCCACATGGCGGTTGATCGGGAGGATCGTGAAGCGCGCTTCGACTTCTTCGAGAAAAGACTCCGGCGAGACCTGCATCGCTAGTCGCTTGCGGGCAATTAAGCCCGCAATTTCACAGAGAGTGACATCCGAGACAAAAACACCGCTCGCCTGTCTCCTTGCATCATCGATCGCCTGCGCTGCTCGCTTCGACAGCCGCGTCGAATCCGCTAACACCCAGATCGCTACGTGCGTGTCGAGGACCAGCATTAGTCCGCATCCCACTCTTCTTCCGAAAAGACGGGACCGACTATGTCGCCGAGAATGGTCACCTTATCTTTCATAGAGTCATAAAAATCATCCCGGCTGGAATCGACCGGCACAAGCTTGGCGACGGGTTTTCCGTGCTTAGTAATGATGACCGACTCGCACTTTGCCTGTACCTCGTCCATCACGGCGAGACACTTGCTCTTGAAAACGCCCGCCGGCATAGTTTTAGTCTTCATCAGCGCTGCTCGGTGTTTAGGTTATGGACATGGTCATTATACCATGGTCACATCACCTTTGCGGGGGTAGGTCACCTTACCGAGAGCTATCAGATCACAGGTGGAACCTGGTCCGACGTTTCCGGTTTCAATTCTATGATCGAATTACTCAAGGATGACGGGCAATACCGAAGGTACTAATTCGGGAGCCCAACTTCAGGGTTGCCGACAATCCGTCTAAGTCCGGAAACGAAGATTTCCTCTCTGGCGCCACGAAACGAGAAGAAAAAATCCTCGCCACAATGATTGCGTTTTTCATAATTGCTCTCGCGTCCGGCCATTAGGTCAATGCCGCAGAATAGACCAATGCCGATTGAGTTGCGTTCAGCTCTTGACGACAACTTTGAGTACTGCAGACGTCTCTATTTCGCCGAAATGAGATGGATCATGGAAGAGCTACATTTGGATAGAACCGCTCAAGAAGCCAGCTTCAGAAACCAGTGGAACCCGGCGCAGGTCCGTATGATAGTTATCGACAGCGCCGATGTAGGCTGGCTGCAGACCATCACGCGAGATGATGAGCTTTTTGTCGCCCAGATGTTTGTCGAGGGCCCATTTCAGCGGAAGGGTATTGGGACAGAGGTGATGAAGCGATTGATTAGCGAAGCCAATGAGTTCAATCTTGCAGTGCGCCTGAGTGTAGTCAGGATCAATCCCGCCCGGCGGCTCTACGAGCGCCTCGGCTTCCGCGTCACACATGAAGATGATCGTAAGTTCTATATGAAACGTGATCCCGATGTCGCCCGACTCTTATCGAAATGACCCACCAACCTGTCAGATGGCGGGTAACCGGAAGTAACGCCGTTGAAGAGCACGACCTTTGGGTTACCAAACCCAAAATGGCGGCTGATTAAACGAAGTTGCTTCGTCGCCGTTCAGTCGCTAACCAAGGCTCTATCAGAAGACCTCAAGCATACATCCAAGGGATCTGCATACAACGAGACACTAGCCTTCACGGCTTCCAGAGGAGTATGTGACGGACGAGAAGTCTAATAGTCCTCAGTTTCGGGCCAGCTTTTGCCTCTGATCTCGAACGGCTTCAGCGGTCAACGGCAGGTAACTCCCGCTTCTAGCAACGTCCTGCTGTCCTTCGCGGCTCAAGATGTAGCGTAGGAATTCGCTAAGCTTGGCATCAATCGGTTTTCCCGGCGGACGATTGACATAGATAAAAATGCTGCGTGCCAACGGATACCTTTGGCTTTGGAAGTTCTCTTTCGTGGGCTCAACATAGGGACCACCGTCCTCGACTGCAAGCGCAACCGGTTTGATCTCTGGCACTCTTCTTCCGTACTGCATGCCAGTGTAGGCAATTCCATATTTATTCTTTGCGAGCTCGCCCAGCATCGTCTGAACGCTCAAGGAAGGGCCGCGATCGCCAGCTGCTACCTCCCTTCCACCGGTTTCGACATACTCACGATAGTTAGAGTTCCATTTTGTGCCACCATGAAAGACCTTGAGCTCGAAAAAAGCGCTCATGCCTGAAGGAGCATATCCGTAGGTATCGATTGGTTTGTCGAACCATTCGCCGGTCAGGCCTAACTGCCCCCAAGTACGAATGTTGTCAGCGCCGCTGCGAGCCACTTCGGGAGACCAGATTAGTCCTTTCCAACCTCCAGTTCGCTCAGCCCCAAAGATGCCGTCTAACTGCTTCATCGTTAGTTTCGAAATGGGATTGTCTTTGTTTACAAAAACTACCAACCCCCAGGACATTCCCTTTACGTCATACGATCCCGAACCGACTGTGATTTCGAGCGGGTTGTAGTTGAAGGTTTCATAAAACGACAAATACTCGTTGATGATGAGCTCTCTCCCGCTCGGAGCCAGATCGGCAACGCCGCTCACCAAACCTCCCATAGCGGCATCGCTCGTCGGCAAGGTGTCGTTAAACCGAACGTCAGGCTGATACTTCAGAAATCCGGTTTCCCAAGCCTTTAAAAGACCTCCGAAGTCGCTGCCAAAATTGCGAATGACTCCGGAGACCTTTTGTTGTGGCTGGTAAGGAGGCAAGGAGCCGAGATCCCATTCGTGCGCGAAACCTAACGCAGCGAGAACTAACAACAGAGCGCACAACGCGATCAACCTATTCACCAGGCTCCCTCCTAGACTCATCGATCACCACATAAACTTCACCGCGAACTGCAATTGCCGCGAACTTGTCACTGTTGGTGCGCTAAGCACGCCTGCAGCGCCAGTCAAATTTCCAGTTGCATCGAAGAATGTTTGATTGGTTGTATTTGGCGGGCCAAAGTTCGCGTGGTTCAAGATGTTGAAGAACTCTGCCCGAAACTGCACATTGAAGCTCTCCGAAATTCGTGGAATGTAGTTGTTTTTAAAGATCGAGAAGTCGAGATTTTCGAGTCCTGGGCCAACAATGCTGTTGCGCCCAGCATTACCGCGCAACGTTCCCGGCTTAGGAAATGTGAAACAGCTCAGGTTGACGTAGTCGAGCCTCTGCTGTTTGTAGTTTGCATTTACCAGATTGCATCCGGGGACACGGTTCGGAAAATCCCACGGATCGGTACTGTTCAGTCCCAGGGGATCACCGCCGATAAGAGGAGTGAACGGCACTCCATCGCTCAGCTTGAAGACGCTGCTTAACTGCCATCCCTTTGCCGCCCACGCAAAGGGACCGGATAGCGCAACTCCAGGAACGTTCCAGATGCCGTTCAACACAAACACTTTCCCAATATTGAAATCAGAGGGGCCTCGACTGAGCCGTGGATCGAACCAGTGCAAGCTGGGAACGGAGTTCCCATATGCGTCGCCTGCATTCGTTGCAGAGCTGGTGTCGATGCTTTTTCCCCAGGTAAAGGAACTTTGGGCCTGGAATCCGTGGCTCATGATTTTTTTCACTCCGACTTCGAGAGCATCGTAGTAGGAGTCTGACCTCCACATCAGCGCTCGGATTGTTCCCGCGTTGGGATTGAGCTTGGTTCCAGATCCTGCCGGCGACGGCCACAGATAGCCCTGAGGTGTGAGCGTGGGAAGAACCAGGTCCGCATCTTCGGAGCGGAATGGCTGGTGAACTCCTCGCGAACCCACGTACCCGACCGTCAAAGAAAGATTATTGGCGAGTTGTCGTTGAATGTTGAGGTTCCATTGCATTACGTAGTTGCGAGGCGGATTTGCCTCGATGTAGGCCTGCCCGAACGTCGCCGGGTTACCGGTCAAGAACTGGGCGTTGCCGCCCGGACCTACTGCCGCGCAATTCGCAGTTGCGGCTGCGGGAGGTAACTTGGCGCAGGTAGTAGTCGCGCCGATTTCGAAAAATGGAGCTGAGAGCGCATCCAGAATTTGGAACTGATATAGGAGAGGCAATACATCATAGATGCCGAAGCCTCCTCGCACGGACGTCTTACCATTCCTGAACGGATCCCATGCAAAGCCAACCCGCGGCTCGAAATTGCGCCACGTGGGATTAGAGAAATAAGGATCTCCGAGGTGAGGCGTCGGGTCGGTGATCTGCCTCAGCACAGAGAGTTTCCCGTGCACTTCAGTCGGAACCGTAGTGATCTCGTACCGAAGGCCTAAGTTGAGCGTGAGGTTCGGGCGCCAGCGCCAGTCATCCTGGAAATAGACGCCAAACAGGTTCTGACGAAGGTTACGCGGCGTGAGCGTGTTCGCAAAGCCTGCCTGAAACTTCTTTGGCGAATTCATAAGAAACGCAGTCAGGCTTCCGAAGTTAAATAGCCCATTCGGATTGCTGAGGGCTAAAACATTGTCCTGAAATCTTTCGAAAACTCCTCCGAATTTAAACGAGTGTAGGCCCCGAGTAAGGAACGCATCGTCATAAGCCTGATAGGTAGTGAAGTGGAAGAAGTAGGTAGGCGAGGAGCCGACGCCGCCAACCATGCGATCGAACCCGGGTATGTTGATTCCCGCCGCAGTCCTGCCTGGCATGGCAGCCAGAGAAGTGTCATTGGCGAGCGGATTGATGGCCGCCACGCTCTGATTATTGTTTACTGCCTGCCTGTTGGCTCCAAGCCGGAACGTGTTCAACAGACTTGGATTGAAGATGTGGCTCTCTTCCACTATCAGGGCTTGTCGACGCGTTTTGGAGCCTTGCAGCACATTGTTGAAGCTGTCGGGTTGCGTAAACGGCGTATTGTCGAACATATAGGTACTGAACAGGCCGTCTTTGGACGAGACTTTGTGATCAGCTCGGATCGTAAAAAAGTCTTCATTCACAATCTGCTGGCTTGCAAACAAGAAGTGGCCGGAATTGCCGTCGGGAGAAATTGCACCGTTGGGAGACGGATATAGGCCACGATATTTCAGAGACGCCGGGTCCACATTGATGGGTGTGGTTGGACACGTTCTTTGACCGGTGGTCGAATTGAAACTGCAAATGAAGCCTTGCCAGGCAGTGTTGGTGGGAACCACGATGTCGTTCGTCGTTCCCAAAGACTGCCGTATGCCTTCGTAGTCTCCGAAGATAAACGTCCGATCCTTGATGATTGGTCCGCCAGCCGCAGCGCCGAACTGATTGCGTTTGAAAGGAGGAATGGTTGGGCCGTCAAAGAAGTTCCTGGCATCGAGTGCGCTGTTGCGCAGGAATTCGTATGCGTCTCCGTGGAACCGGTTGGTACCAGAGCGTGTGGTTGCATTCACAACACCGCCAGAAGTTTTTCCATATTCAGCGGAATAGTTGCTCGAAGACACCGAGAACTCCTCAATCGCATCGACGCCTAGATTTGTACCTAACACGCTGCCGGGCCCGCCGTTCGCATAATCGTTAATGCTTATGCCATCGAGTCGATAGTTGTTCTGCTGAGGGCGTGCGCCAGAAATAGACATCTGCGATCCGAATCCTCGGTTACCTCGGCCGGCTCCGCCGGTGAAAGGAATCTGCGTCTCGATCGCTGCCACTCCCGGCTGTAGTAGCGCAAGATCTGTCCAGCTGCGCCCATTCAGAGGCAGATCGCGCACTGCTTCGGCGTCAACTACCTCAGTCAACGCCGACGATCCGAGTTCCACAATGGGCGCGGTGTCCTTGATCTCTACGCTTTGTGTCGCCATCCCGACCTGCATCGCAAGATTTAGAACGAGATCAGCACCAACCGTGAGCGTCAGGGCTGTTGTCCGCGTTTGAAACCCGGCTGCCGATGCGGTCACTGCGTATTCACCGGGCAAGAGGTTGGGAGCGTTGTAGAAGCCTTCGTCATTGGCTGTGACGACTCTCGTGACGCCGGTTGCGCGATTTTGAATGGAGATCTGCGTCCGAGGTATGCGAGCCCCGGAGGCATCGCTAACCACACCACTGATGGCGCCGCCGGCAACCTGTGCGGGGCAAAGAACTGAACTGGCAACTCCTAACAGCAAAATGAGAGTAGCGACTAAAGCAAATCTACGATTGGTGAAATGCATACGCACGCCTCACACTCGTCAACTTCAGATTCGATATTTCTTAGAGATCAGAAGGGCCGTTTCCAACTCGGGCAAAGGACCCGAAGAGGCGGTCAACCGGAGCATCAATTTCGCCGAAGCTGCAGAAGATGCAGAATGTACGTACGAAGCGACAGCGTTAGTCTCTTTGTGCCGGGCTTCATCTTTCTTCCTTCTTTGTGAATCAGCTTTCGTTAGCGCGCTCGTACTGCTCGGCACGCATTCGTTTCAATCCCGCGGAAAAAAGATGATTCATTAAGAATTATGGCGATGAACAAAGCATGAAGCCGACATGAAATCTCGTTCATTGTGTTGCTCTCGCTTTCAGCAAGTTGGATTTGCTACTAAGTCATGGGGAAGGTTCCGAATAGGCGGCCATTCGCGAAGACCGTCGATGTGATTAGTCCGGTTCTTGGAGGACCACAAAGGATCGTGTTGGACACACGTTGTTTTGAAAACACCGTCCTAAATTGAAACGGATCGTCGCATCGCGGGGGATGTCAATTCGCTGAGGCATTTTAGAAAAATGTTTCCAAAGCTTTGGTTTGGTAACCCAAAAAGATCGTGTTTGTAACCCAAAGGTTGGATTAGTTCTTGCCCGGCATTCGCTAGGAATCGGATGTTAACTGCACGTGTGACTTGCGACCTGCTGGCAAGCACACGGATCGTTTAAATTGTGCGCGCGGAAATTCAGGAATTGGTTTATTTATTTACGAGCTGCTTTCTTCGGGTGAAGCTCGAACGTTCGGAAGGCCCGGAGATCTGGACTTTTGTTTCCGGATTGCCGACAACGCACGAAAGTAGTAAGCCGGGAATCCCGACTTCTGGGTAGCCCATCATTCGGCCTCGAACCTTCCTTCCTTTTTTCGATAAACGCTTTGGATCGGCAGCCAGTGATAGGATTCTCCCCCGGTGGACGCGGAGCGAGTGCGTGCGCAACTCAAGCGCTCAGCGCGTTTTCGCAGCTCTTGTGAGAAGTGCCCCGATTTTTCCGCAAACAAGAAAGCCGTGGTACCGGGCCACAGACGAAGGCCACCCGAAATAAAACGAACCCGAACTGGCTCACGAATTTGAGAGGCGCTGAATCGTCATGCCTGTGTTGCGCGTTCTCTGTTATGTCAGCTCCACTGGCCTTTGCAGTTCGGGCAGCTACGATCAGACCTGAGTGGAATTTGCTGATTTAAATCAGAGAGGCACTTTGGGCAGCAGGTGAACAGCCGGGAGACCCCAAGCTCGATCCGCTGTGAGCACTTCCGGCACAGGTTTCCTTTGCGCATCCGTTCGAACCATCGCCTCCCTTGAGGAAGGCGACCGCAGACCGTCTTTCCGTCCTGCCTCAGAAAATGCGACGTGACGCTATGACCGACTACGTAGGAAACGACCATCTCATTCCCACTCCCGCAGGAGTTCGCTGGTAAGGGGCGTCGGCGAAATCGCGAATCGAATCGACGCGCGAACCTAAGCAAAGGCAACCTAGGCTCATGCCAAACAGTCCGCAAGATTACCCAGGTACATGTACGAAGGTACATTGCCGCCGCAGGCAACTTAAACCGGACCCAGGTTACTTAGTAACCCATCTCGCGAAATTCCCAATCAGTGTCGGGGCAAACCCTACATGTTTCAGATGGGACAAGAGCGGTTGTCCAAACAATCAGTCTTTACTTGCGCGAATACTCTTCAGAATCGCTGCTGTGCTGGCGTTCCCAAAGACATGTTTAAAAGATCGAAGGCGTCAGGGACAAAAGACTTGTACTGGATATTTTCGTGCGTATCGGACCCACGCATCGTAAATGGGCGTATCGCCTGCGTTCGCAGCTAACGAGCCTAACCCCACGTCGCTCCACGATACCTTGCATTGACCGGTGCTTCCATTCATCAGAGTTTACGGACATAGTGGGGCGCATAGACCCGCTGATCGCGCGGCGCAGCAGCAAGCTGAATTATCTTTGCTCAGGCGGGATCGCGTAGTAGCCCTTGCGCGCGGTCACGCGGTCATGATGGTCTGCAGCCACAATTTGTATCTTGCGAAACCGTCGATCCCAGTTTGTGTTTTCGGGATAATAACCGAGGCTGTACTGATGGTGCAGCTCTTCAGAAATTTGATCGAAGGCATCGGCGATCTTGTTCATGCCATGCGCTTCAATTAGCCGGCCTCCGGTTTCTTCAGCCAGCTTTCGTAGCTTGCCTTCACTGAAGATGTGAAATACGTCGCAGTTATCATGCGGCCCATCCGTCACCTGCACCACATAGGCGATCACATCATTTTGCTGCAGCGCGACCAGCGCATCTTCGAGCGTCGATTCGCTGTGCTGGTCGTCGGAGAGCGCAACGATCAGCAGCGCCTTGCGCCCCGTCTCCCGCTTTAAGAAACGAAATACGGAGGAGCGCGTTGCGTCATAGAGGCGAGCCTGGCGATCACGGTTGCGCCTTGGGATCGGAACACCCGGGATCGGCATGCGCGGACCAGGAAACGGAATGGGTCCTGCGGGCAGCGAAACCTCCACTGGCCCCGTCGAGCGAATCGTCTGCGCCTGGTCTTTCAGCAGCGCTATGTCAGACGTCGGCACCTGCAACGTCTCCATGCGATTGGCATAGCTCACCAGGAAAGCCAGATCGGTTGGCCTGACGACGCGTTCGACGAACATGCTGGTTGCATCGGCCTCAAACGCCAGCGTGCTCGGCGTGCTGGTGCCGGTATCGAGCAGGACGCCGACATTCAGCGGCACATCCGAATGGTGCGAGAAGAACTTGATCGTTTGCAGGCGGCCGTCTTCACGCACTTGAAACTGCTGCTCGTCAAGATCGTCGAGCAGGCGGTTGCGCGAATCGCGCACGGAGAAGTACACGGACACGAGGTTAACATCGGATCTCAGCGTTGGCTCTTGGGCACTCTGCTGTGCGCGTGCATGTGAAAAGACGAAAAAAACGGCGACGCAGCAGATTACGGCAACAGAGAGGCGAGGCAGGCGGCGCATGGTTCCTCCTACCGGTCATATTTCAGCTATTCGGTACTAACCCAAAAAATTTGACAACGATTCGCTAAAAAATAACGGACGGCCTTGGGCCCATTTTTCTTGGTGCTTCTGCATAACTGGCTCGGAAGTAGAGAACACGCAAACGCGATTTCCGAATTAGCGACAAGCGAGATGAAGTTCAATCTAAAGGAGAAACCCGCTTCGGGCAGGGAGTTCCGTCAAAGCGGGTTCAGCAACACCGTCATTCGACACGGAGTAGAGTGGTTAATGCCTCGAAATGTCAGAACCGCAGCACGAGGCCAACAGTCGGTTCGAGTGTGTTGTGCATGGTGTTTGTGCGAAAGGCTTCGCTGCTGAAGCTTGGAGCTGCGTAAACGAGTCCGCGCAACTGGAATTGAACCCCGAAATGTTCCGTAGCAAAGTAGTCGACGCCCACGCCATACAGCAACGTCGGTTTGTTCTGGGACTTGGGCGTTGGGCTGAGTGATGCTGACTTGCTCGGGTTAAACTGCAGCATTCCCCCGCCACCGCTGACAAAAGGTTGTAGTCCTCCCAGATTGAACCGATATTCGTACGCTCCCGTCACCTCATGCATTCCAGAGTCGAGAGATTGCTTCAGTCCATTCACAATTACCTTCTGAGTGTCGTTGGCGTGCGCATAATTAAAGACAAACCCGTTTTTTGGCGATACCCACCATCCTGCCGAGAAAAGAACACCGCCAGTGGCGCCGATATCTCGCTGCACTCCATTGTGAGTACTAGAGTTCGTGACGAGGGCGCTTCCACTCACACTTACGTCGAAGTTCTGAGCTGACGTCAAAGTTGGCGCGCTCAGTAGCAACATCAGGCCGATAAAGAAATTCTTCACTTGCATCTCCTTGCGAGCTGATTGCTCGAAGGAGAGTTTGCTGGAGCGGCGACCGGCGCGAGCCACCGCTTTCGTCGGCACTTGTCAGCCTAGATGAAGCATTTGTCAGCCAGGCTGACGCGACATTGACATTTCCTTACACTCGCCGGGAAGCGGCAAGACAGCGTCTGGAGTAAATTCAAAGCCATGGCATCGGTGCTGATCATCGATGATGACCGCGACTTCTGCTCGATGCTCTCGAAGCTGCTGACGCAAGAGGGTTATCGCGTCGTTGTTTGCCGGGACCCCAAGCAGGGACTAGAGGCAGCAGTCTCCGAACCTCACGATATCGTTCTGCTCGACATCATGATGCCGGATCTCGATGGGCTTGAATTGCTGAGAAGGTTACGTGCGAAATCAAATGTGCATGTGATCATGCTGACCGCTAAGGGAGAGGAGATGGATCGCGTTGTCGGTTTGGAACTCGGAGCCGACGATTATCTTGGCAAGCCGTTCCATCCTCGGGAATTGATCGCACGAATTCGCGCTGTTTTGCGGCGAACATCGAAGTCTGCGGAAACCAAGGACGAAGGTCCCCTGAGAATCGGTGACCTGCAATTAGACTCAGGCGCGCGAACGGTGAAGGTCGGAGATTCAGCCGTCACCCTTACCTCTGCGGAATTTGATGTGCTCTTCGCATTGCTGCAGGAAGCAGGGCGCATCGTAAGCCGAGAAAAGCTAGCTGCCGTTCTGGGCAGGAACCTCGGAGTCTTTGATCGCACCATCGATATGCACGTCAGCAACCTTAGGCGCAAACTCGGTCTGCCATCCGATGGCAGCGAGAGGATACGAACCATTCGCAACGCGGGGTATTTGTACGCGAAACCCAAACATACAAATCGCGTCTAAGCAGCCGAAGGCCGGACGTCTGCTTTGGCGACTTGTAGCCGCCTTCTGGATTTCCATTCTTGTCTCAGTTCCCTTAATCAAATTCGTAACTCCGGAACCTACCGATGCCAACTTTGTGTGGTCCCTCCTCGCCCGAATTGGGATCGTGGCAGTGGTTTCAGGGAGTGCGTTTCTGCTGGCAACTCGGTCGATTGCACGCCCACTGGAGTGGTTGCGCTCAGCGGCTAAAAGCCTGGGCGAGGGAAGACTCTCGACGCGCGTTGCAGCGAGGCGGGATAGCGCTCCGCATGAAGTTGAATCACTGGTATCCGAATTTAATGCGATGGCGGAAAGAATCGAGGAGCTTGTGTCTTCTCAGCGCCAACTCATTGCTGATGTCTCTCACGAACTTCGCTCGCCTTTGGCCAGACTTACCCTAGCTGTTGAGCTGCTGCGCCGATCGCCGGAGGATTCGCAGGAGTGCCTTGACCGCTTCGACCAGGAGATCACGCGTTTAAACCTTCTGATCGAGAGACTACTGACTTTGTCGAGATTGGAATCGTCAGTCGTTGTCCTGAAGCAGGAATCGTTCGACCTTGCAGATCTCGTGTCAGACGTGATTGATGACGTTCAGTTTGAGGCCTCGGCCAAGGGATGCTCCGTACGATGCGTCCGATCGGAAGAGTGTCCTGTGAGGGGAGACTTCGGCTTGCTGCAGAGCGCAGTTGAGAACGTGATGCGAAACGCTGTGAAGTATTCGCCTGACGGCTCATCTGTGTCGGTCTCGTTAATCTGCGAAGGGCCCAAGTGCAGAGTAACTATCGAAGATAACGGTCCTGGCTTGAGCGAAAAGGATTTGCGAGAAATGTTCCGACCGTTTTACCGCGGCGACGCAGCACGTCGCGACCCCAAAGGGTATGGCTTGGGGTTAGCGATCGCTTTTCGTGCCGTGCGCCTGCACAATGGCACAATCATCGCCGCAAACAGTCCTTCCGGACTCACGGTCAGTATCCGTTTGCCAGTCCTAAACTGATTGTTCATCTTAGCTTGTGATGAACGACCCGGTAATCACCTGAGAAAAGCTTATATGAAGAGGAAATCCTGATTGTGGCTGATGTCTACCCCCAGGGAATGGCGGAGGAACTTTCGTCTCGACCAACTCGAAGTTGTCGAGTGTCGGCCAGCCCTTCGGACGAGAGGTGAGGTGAATCTCACCGCTGGCGATCTCGACTGAAGATTGATCCTGCACGGCAACGTGTCTAGACGACATAGCGTTCTTCCTCGATCAATCGTCGTGCGATCCTGCGGCGGACTGCGATGGAATGAATCGGCCGATAGAAGGCGAGCGATTGCAGCGTGGAAAGCCGATCGGTTAGCTCTGCGGGTTCCGCACATTCTCCGATCACGGTCCGGGCTGCGGTCTCGATTCGTGTCATCGCATCTCGTAGCAGAACCGAGCACATGTCTTGCGCATTATAGGTATTGTTACGGAGCTTCACAGTCCGCAGCAAAGCCGATTCCATGGCATAGGCGTCCATCAGAATGTCGGAGATATTCATAACGATCTCCTGCTGCTTGTCGAGCTCAGCACCGTACTTTTCGTACGCGATGCCTATTGCGAGGAGTCCGATCTGTTTCGCGTTTTGCAGAAGGTCCTCGCCGGAAGGATCGCTGACGGGCCTGTTGCGAACTTTCGGAGCGTCCTTCATCGCTTGCTGCGCAGCAGAGAAAAGCTGAAGTCCTCCGCCGGCAGCGCGCTTGAGCAACATGCCGGCAATGATGAGTCGGTTGATTTCGTTAGTCCCTTCAAAGATTCGATTGATGCGAGAGTCTCGATATGCGCGTTCCACGAAATAGTCCTGATGGAAACCATATCCACCATGGATCTGTACGCCTTCATCGACGACATAGTCGAGAGTCTCGGACGCATAAACTTTGACCATCGAACACTCGGAAGCAAACTCCTCTAAGGCTTTCATCTGTGCCTTCACCCGATCGAGTGCAGATGAACTGTCACGCAAGTTTTCTTCCACCGATCCGACCACGCGCCAGGCCATCGCTTCAGCGGCATAGATTCGGATGGACATCTCGGCGAACTTGTGCTGCATGGCACCGAACTCAGCGATCGCGGAGCCAAACGCTTTACGCTGCTTCGCATACTTTAGGCAGATTGCGAGAACATGCTTGCACTTTCCCAGCACTGCCGGTCCGAGCTTGAGCCGGCCTACATTGAGGACGTTGAACGCGATTACGTGACCGCGTCCGATTTCCCCGAGTACGTTTTCAACCGGAACCCGCACATTGTCAAAATAAACGGCGGTGGTCGATGTTCCTTTGATGCCCATCTTTTGTTCTTCCGCGCCGCTGCTCACGCCTGGGAAGCTACGCTCCACCAAAAACGCTGTGAACTTCTCGCCACCCACTTTGGCGAAGACCGTGTAGAGATCGGCCGCGCCGCCATTGGTAATCCACATTTTCTGGCCGTTGAGGATGTAGTGCTTTCCATCTTCACTGAGGTCGGCGCGAGTGCGCGCCGCCAGAGCGTCGGAACCTGCAAAAGGCTAGGTGAGCGCGTACGCGGCAAGCATCTCCATTTTCGCGAGCTTGGGCAGATATTTCCGTTTTTGGTCCTCATTGCCGAAGAAGACGAGTGGCAGCGTGCCGATGCCAGTGTGTGTTGAGTGCCATCCGGCGTAGGAGCCGTCTTTCCCGAGGTGCTCGGCAACGACCATAGCGGAGGTGAGGTCCATTTCCATTCCGCCGAAGCGTTCAGGGATAGAGATGGCCGTGAGTCCGAGTTCCGCAGCTTTGCACAGGACTTTGCGCGCGAGTCCGGGCTCATGGTGGTGGATACCTTCGAGATTCGGCTCGACTTCGCTGGCCCAGAAAGCATCAACAGTTCGCGCGATGTCAAGGTGTTCGTCCGTGAGATCTTCGTAGGTGAAGATGCGGTCGGGAGTGGTGTCGTGCGGGAGAAAGCTGCCGCCAGTCGCCTTGCGCGTTGCTTCAATCGGTGTTGCCATCCTCAGTACCGAACAGAAGAAAATCTAAGCTGCGGACGCGCCCTGCTCGCGGCTGAACTCGGCGAAGCTGCGGCCCTCTTCAGCGAGGCGCTTGAGCAGCGGAGCGGGCGTCCAGAATTCTCCGTGAATCTGGTGGAACTCGTGAACCCGCTGACACACGTTTTTCAGACCCACAGTATCGGCGTACCACATTGGTCCGCCGCGATATGCTGGGAAGCCGTAGCCGTTGATGTAGATGACGTCGATATCGACCGCCCGCATGGCGAAGCCATCTTCAAGAATGTGCGCGCCTTCATTGACCAGCGCGTAAATGCAGCGATCGACGATCTCCTGTGAAGAGATTTCGCGCTGCACGATGCCGGCCTCTGTCGCCCGTTGGCGGACCAGAGCAGCCACTTCCGGATCGGGAATGGGGCGGCGGTTATCGTCGTACTTGTACCAGCCCGCACCGGTCTTTTGGCCATAGCGACCGAGCTCGCAAAGACGATCGGCGGCAAATGCCTGTCGTACGCCCGGCTTCTCCAGATGACGGTACTCTTTGCGAATGCGCCAGCCCACGTCGAGACCTGCAAGATCTCCGGTTGCCAGCGGTCCCATAGCCATTCCGAAGTCGTACAGGGCACGGTCGACAGCTTCGACGCTTGCCCCCTCTTCCACGAGGAAGGTGGCCTCACGAATGTAAGGATGAAACATACGGTTGCCGACGAAACCTCGACAGTTCCCAACCAGCACGCCAACTTTCCCAAGTTTCTTTGAAAGCTGCATGCACGTTGCGACGACGGATTTGCTGGTTGCCTTTCCCCGCACGACTTCCAGCAGCCTCATGACGTTTGCCGGACTGAAGAAATGAGTTCCGATTACGAACTCTGGCCGCGATGTCGACGCTGCGATCTCGTCGATGTTGAGTGTCGAGGTATTGCTCGCAAGAATCGCACCAGGTTTGCACAGGCGGTCCATTTCGCCGAAGACCTGCTTCTTGAGTGCCATTCCCTCGAAGACAGCTTCGACAACCATATCGACTTGTGAGAACTCGTCATAACTGAGCGTAGGACGGACAAGCTTCAGGCGCTGGTCTACGAACTGCTGCGTGAATCGTCCGCGCTTCACAGAGTTCGCATAATTGCTCTGAATGTTAGCCAGACCACGATCGAGAGCAGGCTGATCTGTCTCCTTCAGCAACACTGGAATACCGGCATTGGCAAAGACCATCGCGATTCCTGATCCCATCGTCCCCGCACCCACTACGGCAACGAGGTTCACAGGGATGGTCGGCGCATCTTTGGGAACGTCAGGGACTTTGGCAACCTCTCGTTCGCCAAAGAAGACGTGGATCAGCGCCTTTGACTGATCGGAGAAAAGGCATTCCTGAAACAGCTTTCGTTCCAGTTCGAGGCCTTTGTCAAAGGGCAGCCGCGTTGAAGCTTCTATCGCATCGATGGCGGCGATGGGAGCAATCCAGTTGCGCTGCTTCTTACGCGCGGTGTCGCGAGCGGCAGCAATGATACCGGCCGCTTCTTCCGCTGTGGTCGGCCGTTCGTTTCGTTCACGAGTCTGGGGAGCTGGACGGCCCGCCACTTCACGGGCAAACGCAGTAGCGCCCGGGAGCAGGTCTCCATCTATCAGACGGTCAATCAGCCCTAACTTGAGCGCTTCCTCGGCTGTGATCGGATTCCCGTCTGCGCACATCTCCAGAGCCTTCTGCAGTCCAATAAGCCGAGGCAGACGCTGCGTGCCCCCAGCACCGGGGATTAGTCCGAGCTTTACCTCGGGTTGCCCAACTTGGGATCGAGGAGCAGCCACGCGGTAGTGACACGCCAGAGCCAGCTCCAGTCCCCCGCCGAAGGCAGTTCCGTGAATCCCGGCAACGATCGGCGTCGAGCAAGCTTCGATGCGATTCAGGAGCGCGGGCAAATCCAGGCCGCGAGAATGTCCGGAAGTCATCTTTCCGAACTCTTTGATGTCTGCGCCGGCAATAAAAGTCTTCCCTGCGCCGATGATGACGGCGGCCTGAGCGCTGGAATCGCTCTCAAGCTGCTCGAGCGCACGAGAGATGCCGTCGATTACCGCGGGACTCAAAGCATTAACCGGTGGATTGTTGATAGTAATGGTGGCAATTCCACTATTTGTGATGAATTGAACGAGATCACTCATAAGTTCGCCACTTCCCCGAGAACCACTCAAAACTGCGTATCAGAGGGTCTTACGAGCTCCGCGTTACCAATTCGGGACGGATGGTCGCTTGTCCCCAGTACTTCTCGCGTAACTCGCGTTTCAGAATTTTGCCGGTTCCTGTCTTGGGCAAAGCTGGCAGAAATTCCACTGACCGTGGACACTTGAAACGTGCGAGGCGCGACGCACAAAACTCGAGCAACTGCTGCTCCGTCGCCCTGGCACCCGGCTTAAGCACGACCAGCGCTTTTGGTGTTTCGCCCCATTTCTCGTCGGGCACCGAGATCACAGCAACTTCATAGACGTCAGGGTGCGCAGACAGCGCTTTCTCGACTTCGAGAGAAGAGATGTTCTCCCCACCGCTGATGATGATGTCCTTCTTGCGATCGACAATTAACAGATATCCATTCTCGTCGATCGTGGCGAGATCACCGGTATGCAGCCAGCCATCTCGAAGCACCTCTGCGGTAGCTTGCGGTTGATTCCAATATCCCATCATCACGCCATCGCCGCGAGCGATAATCTCGCCGACAGCATGTCCGTCGTGCGCTACATCGTTTCCGTACGCATCGACAACGCGCAATTCGCTTCCGGGAATGGCATAGCCAGTCATTGCCTGACCGCGGTAGCGCTCTTCGCCCTGCCAGTCGCATCCTGCTTTGGTAAAAGCAACCGAGAGCGTGGGAGATGTTTCTGTGAGTCCATATCCTGCATAGCAGGTGCAGCCCAGATTTTCTTCTACTTCCTTAATCAGGCTTGGGGAGGAAGCCGCGCCACCGATGGTGACGCGCTCAAGACTGCTGAGATCGTATTTGCTGCGTTCTGGAGAATTGACGAGCGCGATGGCGATTGTTGGCACAAGCGCCATCCCTGTGACGCGTTCCTGCTCAATCAGGCGAAACAATTCGCCGCAATCCCAGCGCTGGATCATCACATGTTTGCCGCCGATAAACGTGATCGCATGAGCCGATCCCCAGCCGTTCGCATGAAATAACGGAATCGTGTGCAGATGTACGTGTTCCCGTGTCGGATCAAATGTCAAGCATCCGTTCAAAGCGTGCAAATAGATATTCCTGTGACTCAGCATCACGCCTTTTGGGTTTGCGCTGGTACCGCTGGTGTAAAAGATCTCAGCCACCGCATTCTCATTCAACTCCATCAGGTCACAGCGATAGGGAGTAGTAGATGCGATGAGCTCTTCATAACTTTGGGGCATCAGCCACGTTGCAGCTGGGTGATCATCCATGAGGATGAACTTCTCTACGCCGACTTCGGCTCTAAACAGCTCGACGAGAGGAAGAAAGATCCTTTCCAGAAACAGAACTGTCGGGGTTGCATCGCGCAGGATGAAAGCAATTTCCGATGGAGCAAGACGAACATTCAAAGGTAGCAACACGGCTCCTGCTTCCAGCACTCCAAAATAGGCCTCCAGCAACCGATGACAGTTGATGCTCAGGAAGGCGGCACGATCGCCCGATTGGACACCAATGCTCTTGAGGGCGCCCGCAAGGCGACTCGCACGATCTGCAAACTGCGAATACGCGAATCGCTGGTTTCGGCAAACGATCGCAGTTTTGTTAGGAAACTGCTGTTCCGCATATCGCAGGAACCGTATTGGTGTGAGCGGGACATTCATGGGAAGTTAGAGAATTGCATCGATGTTCATCAAGGTTTATATCAGGGCACGACTTCAAGTCGTGCCGAACCGCGGCCGTGTGTTTACGCCTTGAGCGGCTGGGTTTTCGTGGCTACCGCAAGAACCACAGAGGCTAAAGCCGAAATCGATGTAGCGCATATCGACACGACTCGCACCCCACTGAAAGTCGTGCCCCACACAAACCTGTTTTTTGTAAGGCCACGTCTCCCCAGCGCTAAGGACATTATTTACGCAGCAACCAATAGTTGGCACCCAACTGCACATGCTTGACCTCTCAACGATCACGGAAGAAGTCAAATCTGTCGCGACACTGGCGATCTTCCGAGAGGAACCCGCACTCATCGAGTGCGTCGAAAGGCCGCAGATAAGGAGCCGGATGGAAATCGACAAACGCCGGAGGCACTACGTTTAGAGAGCCGAGCGCGGCGGCTTCTGCATTCAAAACGTCGTCGTCGAGCTGAGGCCACCTACCAGCGTCAAGGCGACGGATGAGATTCTGCACAGCAGTCACGGTTTCAGCGGGCGTAAACGTGCAATGTCCGGCACGGCTGACAAATTTTTGGCGCAGAAATGGCTGGTTTCCAGCTTCGTCGACAACATCTCGATACGCGCTTTCGTTTTCTACGACCACCAGTCCATCCCCGGTTGTGTGAAGACTCAAAACTGGAATCCGGATTTGACCATTGAAGATAATGTTCTGTTCCAGATACTCGACCGACTTTCGATTTGCCGTGATGGGTGTGAGGCGCATGGCATCATTCAAGGTATCGAGGTCGGCATTGAGATCAAGTCCCGCTTCTTCGTACAGGGCCTCTACTTCCTTCCGGTTAGCGGAACGATGTAGCTGTTTGCGGTAGTCGACACCCGCGTTCCACGAAACATTGCCGCCCGCGCGAAACTCGAGTTCGGCGCGGAGAGCAAAGGCGAAAGGGAAGTCCACTTGCTGGTCCCACAAGAACTGATTGGCTTCCTGCCTTGCAAAATCCGTAGATGCTGGTTCAGGGCTCAGAGGATCGAACCACCCAGGGAGATCGCTGAAAGCAGCGCCCAGGGCAATGCGGGCTCTACCTGCCGGAGTTTGTTGCGCCACGCTGAGTAATTGTTCGGAGAGGCCAAGATTTGCCGAGGGGTTCGTAATGTCGACTAGTTGCAGTGGAACAGGACTGTTAGGGGCCAGCAAAGTCTTGAAAGCAAAGGCGCCATCCAGTGCGGTATTCCAAGTGGCAACACCACCCGAAAGCACTCCGCACATGGGAAGTGCTGCGTCGAAACGCTCGGGATATCGCTGTATCAATCCTGCGGTGATGATGCCGCCGAGCGAGTGTCCCCAGGCTACAGTCCGCTTAGGCGAGCCGACTAGTGATTTGAACTGATCAAGTACTGCGATCTGGTCAGGCAAGGCTTCATGGATGGCCCATCCTGTTGTTGCATACGAGGAGCCAGCCAGGGCGTAGCCGTTCGCAAGCATGAACGCCCGGGTTAGGGGGTCGCCGACGTCATGCGCGGGATTGGGGCTGCCAGGCGTGACGTATCCGTGGCTATAAAGAAAGAGCGTTCCGTTCCAATTGTTGGTGGGCACCTCGATCAGGTATGTCGCTCCGTCAGGAAGCTTTCCGGTGTGGGTCGTGACCTGCGCTTGCGCGATGGTCATCAGGCACAAAAGCAGTATCACCGTAATGCAGAACCATCTGGCTGCTTTCATGTTGAGTCGTGTCATAGAAGTTCTCCTCTGGACTTCACAGTGCAAATTCCAGCTGCAGATGCTAAGAGCCATTTTTCAAAAATTGAGCCGAAGCCCTAACTGTATTTCCCGTTTCGGAAATGCCGACGTGAATCCCAACGGCTGGCTGGGAGAAAGCGCAGCCGTGCCATGCACTTTGAAAGGCGGAGCCAGGTTTGACCCTACGATATTGTTCACGCTCGAGTAGTTTGTACGGTTGGCAATGTTGAAGCCTTCCGCCGTGAACAGCACGTTAACCTTCTCGCCGATCTTGAACGAACGGCCAAGACGCATATCGAAAGTTAGATAATCTGGGCCGATTCCGGTGTTGCGACCGGATCCTGGGGGACGGTCATTTGTGAAGTGCCCATCGCCATTGATATCCGCTCCGGCCAGGAGGTTGAAGGGATGACTGGTGTTGTAGCTGATGATTGGAGACAGCTCGAAGCCGGAAAGTACCCGCGAATTGTCCCACGGGCTGCCGAGCACTGCGGCAAAGACGACCTTGTTTCTCTGATCGAAGTCTGAAAGGCCGCGGTCTGCCCGCAGATTTACTTCATTGAAGGCCGCATAGTCGCTGTTGAAATCGGTCGCGTCATCGACAGCTCTGCTGTATGTGTAGTTCCCGATTAGCGTCACGTGACTGCTGAATCGTTTCTTTACTTCGAAAATTCCACCCTGGTAGAGCGCTGAGGCGATCGAAGAATAAATGTTGTTCTGCAGAATGGTGTGCGTCGGATCGGCGAAGCAGAGTGCCGGATTCGCTTCGCACGGGGGAGCACCCCAGTCCTGAAAGGGAAGTCCGTTTGTAGGGAGGCCATCGGCTCCGGTTCCGGTGACAATCGGGGCCCCAGGCAAGAGATTCGCGTCAACGGCCCAAGGCAGTCGCTGAGTGTGAACGTAAATGTAATTTGCGGAAAATGTAAAACCTTGCCCAAACTGCTGTTCGATTCCCAGCGAAGCTTGCTGTGAGTACGGGCTCTGGTAGTCCTTTTGTCCTGCGAAGAGGACGGTTCCCGGAGGCAGCGGGCCTGTATTGGAGACGGTGAATCCGCCAAACTGCTTCAGGTCGTTTGCAGTGATGCAGGCATTCGCGCCTGCGGGCGGTGTTCCGCACAGGATCTTGCCTTGTGCGAAGAACGTTTGGTAGATCGTCGCGGCATTGAGAGGCTGCGGTCCCAGAATGGTAACCAGAGTGTTTGCGATCTGGCGGGTATTATTGATGTTGCCGAGGGTCTGTACCACATTCGGAATCTGAGCATAGATCGGTGAGTAGAAAATTCCGTATCCTCCACGCACTACTGTCTTGTGGCTTCCAAATGGATCCCAAGCGAATGAAACTCGCGGAGCAAAGTTGTCCTTATCGGTATTCAGTTGCCCATATTGCGAATCCAACTCGTACCGCAGACCATAATTTAGCGTCAGGTTGGGACGCACTTGCCATGAATCCTGCCAATATGCAGCGGTAAACGGTCGATTGTCAGCGTAGGTTGGATTCCCAAATCCCTGCTCATAGAAGGCCGGCAGTCCCAGGCTCCACGACTGCAAAGTGCTGATGGGAGCCGAAGCAGTTGACAGCGCCAGTCCGCAGGCAATCGGAACTTGCAAACAAGGACTCAACAGACCTCCGGGAAGCTGTAGAAACTCGAAGCGGCCAGCAAAAAAGGTGTCGGAAGTAGTCTTGTTGCCACGGATCAGTTCATAGAATCCCATCTTCATCGAGTGTGATCCGCGCACCATACTGAGATTGTCAGCAAACTCGTAACGGCGTGTGCGAGTGAAGCTGGGCAGGAAGATTCCTCGACCAAAGAAACCATACCCTTGCACATCGAGGCCGGGACCTCCGAGATCGTTGGTGGTCACGTTGAACTGATTCACGTCCCACTGCAATCGCAGCTCATTCTGGGTGTTTGGACTGAACAGATGAAAATACGATGCCTCGAGAGCTGAGTCCCAATTCAGGATGGAATTACCACGAGAAAAAGCGGTCAGCGCCTGCACATCTGGACTTTGTTGGTCGAGATGTGCTGAGTTGAACCGCAAGAAGACCTGGTTGTTGACATCGAATTGATGATCAAGACGAATCGATCCCTGATACTGGCGCGTCGGAAACGGAAAGAGTCCGCCATTCTTCTCAAATTGGTTGACGATGAACGCATTGGAGGCTGCATGCCCCGGAGTGACGAAGGGATTAGGTCCAGGATTGGGATTCACCGTTAAGATGCTTTGCAGGGCAAACGCGCAAGTAGCTGCCGGAAGAGTAAGGGCGGGACTGGTCGGCGTTGCAGAGAGACACGGTACTGGAGCGGTACCTCGCGCAGCCAGTCCGCCGAGAATCGGGGCCTGCAGTGCAGTGGGGGCGAAGATACTGCTGTGGGTCAGTAAAGGAACGGAGTCTTCCGCGTCGGAACGCAAACCTTCAAACGACATGAAAGCGAACGTCTTGTCCTTCTTAACCGGAAGGCCAAACGTTGCTCCGAACTGCTGGCGGCTTAGAGAATTCTTGACCGGTTGCCCTTGTGCCGTCAGAGAGAACGGTTGTCCCGGAGTGAGCGCGGGTGTAAAAGCAAAAGGATCGCGGGCGTCCATCGCATCGTCCCGGAAGAAGGCAAAAAAACCGCCGTGAATATTATTTGTTCCTGATTTGGTAACGATGTTGATCGATGCTCCACTCGCTGAGCCGAGTTCCGCAGAGTAATTGCTGCGGTTAATCTGAAATTCCTGCACCGCATCCTGACTTACATTGAGCCGGACCCCGCCCGCGTCGTCGTTGCTTTCACTACCATCGACAGTTACGCTATTACCGCGTCCATTGCTCCCATAGAATGACAAGCCACTCTGAGGCGTCTGTTTTACCCGGAAGTCCGCATTGTCGGCGATTTGTGTTGAGTTACTCACTCCCGGGAGGAGCAGCGTGAAGGTGAGATAGTCGCGGCGATCGATGGGCAAGGCGGTAATGTAACGTTGATCGATCGTATTTGCCTGCTTGCCTTCTGTAGTATCGATAATCGGTGCCTCACCCGTAACCGTGACTTCGGTTGACACCTCGCCGATCTTCAAGCGAAAGTCCGCTGAAGAGGTCTCGCCAACCGTAATCCTGACATTCTTTTGCACCTGGGTTTCAAAACCGGAAACTTTCACGGTCACGTCGTAATTCGCCGGCGGGAGTCCGGTAAGGCGATACTGGCCCGCGCTGTCGGTCGTCGTTGAACGCTGCAAGCTCGTTTGCGTCCCCACCGCAGTAACAGTCACATGGGACAATACTGCTCCGGAGGAATCGGTCACGGTGCCCCTGAGGTCGCCCGAAGAGCCCACTCCCTGCCCTTTAACAAAGTTTGTCCAGAACAGCAGCAGAACAAAAAGCCAAAAAAACAGTCTGACGGACTTCATACCTTTACCTCCGCTCAGCGCGAATATGCGCGTGGTCTTTCTTTGGGTGTTACGGAGCCCACTGGATAGAGATTTGACGAGCTATTGCGCCGCCGCCCATTCGACGCACCCCAGATACCGTGTGAGAACAGATCGACGAAGGAATCGATCGCCTGCTCATCGGAGACACCCAGATGGCGGTTGCCCTGAAACAACTTCTCGATGAGGAAGTACTCGAATATGTACATGTACATCGACGCGAATACGAAGGCTGGATCTTTTCCGCACCATCCTTTTTGCCGCTTTGCTTCATCCAGGAGCGGACCGAGGCGACGGCGAATCTTCTCGATCAAACCGTGAAAGACTTGGGCAAAGTGCTGGTTCTTAAACTCGATCACGTCGATGTACATAAGCAGCCAGTAGTCCGCATTGTCATAAACAATCGATCGAATCTCCGAGGCCAATTTCTTGACGTCCCGTTTTGAAAACGGCATCTGAATGCTGCTGAACATGCGGTCTCTCAACGGCCTCATCTGTATCTCGTAGTTGCGAACCAGACTTACGAATAGCGCCTCTTTCGTGGGGTAGTATGTGTAAATTGCGCCCGTGGAAACATCCGCCGCTTCTGCAATCTCCCTAATGTTCGTTCCGTGGAAGCCCTGCTTTGTAAAGAGACCAAGCGCCGCTTTTTCAATGCGCCGCCGGTTCTCCTCCAATCGGACTTGTCTTATTTTGGGCAATCGCGTGTATTACTGTGCTCAGTTTAAATTCAAGACCAATCGACCGGACACCACGCCCGAGCGCAGCTCCCGAAAAGCATCATTTGCCTGATCCAGTTCCCGAATCGTCACACAACAACGGATCTTTCCCGCTTCCGCCAACGTAAGCACCTGGCCGATATCTTTGCGCGTGCCAACTGCCGATGCGCGAATACGGACCTCCCGCGAGGCCATCGTGATTGGCGAGAAACAGATGTTCTCTGCGGGCAATCCCACGACGAGCAGCATTCCGGCCGGTCTTAGCGCTTGAAACGCGGCGTCATATGCGGCTTTTGCGGCGGAAGTTACCAGCGCCACATGTACGCCGCCCTGCTTCCGCAATTGCTTTCCCGCATCAGTCGCCGCCGCATTGATTAGGGCGCAAGCACCTAATGATTTCGCTAGTTCGAGTTTCTGCTCGGACACATCAATGGCCGTCACCTCGGCCCCCAATTCGCGGCCGATTTGAACCGCCATGTGTCCCAGGCCACCCACACCAAAAACTGCGAGGCGTTGCCGAGGCAGGATATCCCCTTGCTTTAGGGCTCGATAAACGGTCACCCCCGCGCAGAAGAGCGGAGCGGCCTCACTTGAGGAGAGCTTGTCAGGGATTCGCAGCACATGGCTCGCGGGAGCACGAAGAAGCTCGGCAAAGCCTCCATCCACGCTGACTCCGGTAATCATCTGGCGAGAGCAAAGGTTCTCATTGCCTTCGCAGCACGCCTCACACTGGCCGCACGTCCAGTAAATCCAGGGCACGCCAACCCGGTCGCCGGTTTGCACTCCGGTGACAGACGCGTCTTTATCGACGACGCGCCCGATTACTTCGTGTCCAAGGATCAGCGGCTTCTTGACGATCGGCGCGAATTGCGGCCAATCGCCGTCTGCGATGTGGAGATCGGAGTGGCACACTCCGCAGGCTTCTACTTGAAGTAGGACTTCACCATCTGCGGGCTTCGGATCCGAAGTCCGCTCAATAGCGAGTGGCTGCTTGAATTCGTGCAATACCGCAGCCTTCATGTACAAACCCCTTCCTACGTTGGAAGATCGCCATCGTCATGGACGGCGGTGGGCCAATGCGTGTCCAAACCAGAACAAATGTTCATTCAATGAACAAACGTTCAGTCTTTTAGTACTGGCGTTCGCACGTTGTCAAGACCGTTGTGGTATCGCGATTGATCGTGGTAGCCAAAGGCACCCAGCCGTGTAGAGACGCAAGCAATGCTGCTTCTCTACTCCTGGTTTCACTGGACACAGCCTACCTCCTCCGCTATGGTTGGCAGCCGTGGCCTCCACCTCAATGCCGTCCAGCGATGTTGCGGCGGTGCGTGCCGGAGAGGAACTGGACGTCGCGAGGCTATGTGATTATCTTCGGGACAAGATCGAAGGAACGGTATCCGGGTACAGACAGTTTCCATCCGGTCACTCCAATCTCACGTATCTGCTGATCACGGATAAAGGCGAATACGTCCTCCGACGCGGACCACTGGGACCAGTCGCGCCGAAGGCGCACGACATGGCGCGTGAGTATCAGGTGCTTCGTGCCGTTCATCCTCACTTCCCGGAAGCTCCGAACGTAATTCATCTTTGCGAAGACCTGGGCGTGATCGGGGCAGTCTTTTACATCATGGAGCGCCACCGGGGAACCGTTCTGCGGGACCGGATACCGTACCACATTCAAGCCGTGTCGGGTCATCCCAAGTTCATCAGCGAGTCCTTTATCGAGTGCATGGTGAGAATGCATGCCGTCGACCTTCAATCCTCAGGTTTGGTTGCGCTCGGGAAACCGGACGGGTTCCTTGAGCGTCAGGTGCGTGGTTGGGCCGAGCGATGGCAGCGTGCGAAAACCGAAGAGGTATCAGAAATGGAACTGGTGATCGGGTGGTTGGCTGGGAACACGCCTAAGTCAGGATCGCCAACGCTGGTGCACAACGACTACAAGCTCGACAACGTGATGCTTTCGCCCGAGGCGCCATTTAGGGTAGAAGCAGTCCTCGATTGGGAGATGACGGCCATAGGCGACCCGCTGGCGGATGTTGGCCTTACGCTATGCTACTGGTCGTGGGCCGCTGCGCCTCAACTTGGCACTTACGGTGTACCCGCGCTCACTACGCGCCCGGGATGGTATAGCCGCGAGCAGTTCATCTCCCGCTATGCCGACCGTACCGAACGTGACCTGAGTCGCATTGCCTGGTACGAGATTCTCGGTATATTCAAGCTGGCGGTGATCCTGCAACAGATCTACTTCCGCTTCCATCGTGGACAAACTTCCGATGTGCGCTTCCGCGACTTTAACCACCAGGTAAAGGGCCTGGCCACCCTAGCGTCAACTCTCGTGGAGCGAAACGGTTGAGCAACATCTATCTCGTGCGGCATGGGCAGGCAGGTACTCGCGAAGAATATGACCGCCTCTCCGATCTCGGCCGCCAACAATCCAGGCTGCTGGGAGAGTACCTGGCTGCGCAGCAAGTCATATTTTCCGCGGCCTATTCCGGATTCATGCGCCGCCAGCAGGAGACCGCGCATGAGGTCCAGGCGGCCTATAAACAGAAGGGAATCGGGTTTCCTGAATTAATTCCCCGGAGGGAATGGGACGAGTTCAACTTGGATCAGATCTACCGGGAACTCGCTCCGGTCATGTGTAATGACGATCCACAATTCCGGAGGCAATACGAGCAGATGCGGGAACAGGTGCGCGCATCCGTGGGATCGCAGCACGCGGCGGTTCATCGCCGATGGTTGCCCTGCGATTCCCAGATTGTGAGTGCATGGATCGAGGGCAGATATCCTTATGCTGGCGAAAGCTGGCAGGCATTTCTAAGTAGGGTTGCGGGTATTCGCTCCGACCTTCAAAACGGAGCGTCTGAAGCCAATATTGTTGTCTTTACTTCGGCTACGCCGGTGGCCATCTGGTCCGGATTAGCCTTGGAGATTGCAGACAGGCGAATTATGAGGCTTGCAGGCGTGCTGCAGAACACGTCCTACACAGTTCTGTGCCTCAAAGCCCACAATCTGCGGCTGCACACCTTCAATTGCGCCCCTCATTTGTCTAAGGACGAACTCCGAACCTACCGATGAGTGGAACCATGTTCGAGTTATCGCAGAAGGCAAAAACATTTCAAGATAGGCTCCTCGGTTTTATGGACGAGCACATTTATCCGAATGAGGAGCACTTCTACCGGGAGATCGACAAGAATCGCTGGCAGCCGGTGCCGCTGATCGAGGAGCTCAAGCCCAAAGCGCGCGCGGCAGGGCTGTGGAATCTTTTCCTGCCAGACGAGAACGGCGCCGGACTCAGCAATCTGGAATACGCTCCGCTCTGCGAAATTATGGGGCGCAGCATGATGGCGCCAGAGGTCTTCAATTGTTCAGCTCCGGATACGGGAAACATGGAAGTGCTATCCCGACACGGAACTGCTGAACAGAAACAAAGTTGGCTCAAGCCGTTGCTCGAAGGCAAGATTCGGTCGTGCTTTGCCATGACGGAACCGGATGTCGCGTCGTCCGACGCGACCAACATTCAGGCAAGCATCTCCCGGTCGGGCGACGAGTACGTGATCAACGGCCGCAAGTGGTGGGCGTCAGGTGCCGGCGATCCCAGATGCAAGATCGCGATCTTCATGGGAAAAACCGATCCTGCTGCCCCGAAATATAAGCAGCAGTCGATGATTCTGGTTCCAATGGAAACGCCCGGCGTGAAGGTAGAGAGAATGCTCTCGGTCTTCGGATATGATCACGCGCCCCACGGACACGGACAGATCAACTTCACCAATGTCCGGGTTCCCGCTTTGAACATGCTGCTGGGGGAGGGTCGGGGCTTTGAGATCGCCCAGGGCAGGTTAGGTCCCGGAAGAATTCATCACTGCATGCGCTGTATCGGGGTCGCAGAACGGGCGCTCGAGTTGATGTGCAGGCGATCGCAAAATCGTGTCGCCTTCGGCAGGCCCATTGCGGAGCAGGGAACGGTGCGCGCCGACATAGCATGCTCACGCACGGAGATCGATCAGGCACGCCTGCTCACGCTCAAAGCCGCGTACATGATGGACACGGTCGGCAACAAGGCCGCGCAGACCGAAATCGCCATGATCAAGGTGGTGGCGCCGAACGTCGCGTTACGAGTTCTGGACCGAGCTATTCAGGTGCATGGGGGCATGGGCGTCTCGCAGGATACATTTCTCGCGGCCGCATGGGCGAACGTGCGCACGCTACGACTAGCAGATGGTCCGGACGAAGTCCATACGGAAGCGATTGCAAAATGGGAATTACGGAAATGGGAGGGCAAGACGACGCACCCTGAACAGATTAAGCGGCGATAGCTGGAGTTCCCACCCGCATGCAGTTAGCCGTGTGGAGGGTGGGGTAGCGGTGTACCGTCCGAGGAGCAGGTCGTAGCAATTGTTATGTGTTGTGACCGAATCGACTGATCCCTGCGCATGACTAAACAGGATCCATTAATACTCGAATCTCCCGACCAATTCCGCGATCTCGTCGGCGAGGAGATCGCCAGATCTGATTGGTTCACGATCACTCAGGATCACATCGACGCCTTTGCCACGCTGACCGGCGACAAACAATGGATCCATGTTGATGTACCGCGTGCGCAACTAGAGTCTCCTTATCGGTCAACCATCGCTCATGGTTTCCTAACGCTTTCGCTGCTAAGCCGCATGTTCCAGAGTGCTGTTCAAGTAGACGCGAAGGGCATGACGATCAACTACGGACTGAACCGCGTCCGCTTTCCCAGCGCAGTGCCGGTGAACTCTCGGTTGCGGGCTACATTTACAGTTCAATCATTTAAGGAACCAAGAGATGGCAGGGAAGTCACCTTTTTGGCGATGGTTGAGCGAGAAGGCCACGAGAAGCCATGCTGCGTTGCAGAATGGGTGTTGCGTTACTACCGCTGACCCATACTTGCGCTCGACAGCGTGTCATTTTTGAACGATGCTTTCGGGCACGTTCCATCCGTCCCGCAGCAGAACAGGACCGGCACCTTTTACACTGCCGGAAATTCGCCGGCGATCCTACCGCCCTCACCATTCTTCAGCAGTTTGCAGGTCGTCAAGTTTAGAACTACTGATTCTCGGTTAAGTTTCGAATGCGCGAACCCGCTAATGGCCCGAAACGGGATTTTGAAGTTGCGAGCGTGATCAGGCCTGTCGGCTGTTCTGCCTCTAAACTGTCGGGAGTATCCTTAATATAGGCAGCAGCCGAAGAATCTTCAGATCCGATAACCGCTTGCGGAAATCTTGAGATTTGTGCAAATAGCGCCGGAATTGCAGATTATCCCGGCATCTCTGCGCTCAACATTGTTGCGGCGAAACTCAGGCTCGCTCAGCCGCTTGGTCTCAAACGGAGTCCCATCCTTAAAACGGCGCGTAATTTCGGCGATGCGAACGCCGAACCGTTCCGCAGTATCGACATCGCCGATACTCGGTTCATCCTCGTCGGCGTTGCTTTGTGCCATCGCTCCGACCCACGTTCCCAATCGGTTCAAATCGGAACGCGACCCGCCGCTCCAGTTGTTGCCTGGCAGATCACTGACCCCTACTCAAATCATGCCCATTTGCATTGCAAAAACATTGAGTTGAAACAGAGTGGAAAGCTTGTCTCCGCTCTGCGAGGCGGAATTGGTGAAACCTGCAGCTACCTTTGTCCTTCCATCGTTGCTCCAGCCGGTGGGGCAGAAAGGCCGCTTCCACCAATGCAAGCCAGGCTTTCCGCAGCTTGCAGCGATTCATCAACACTCGCTTTCGCCGATATTTGCACGTTCGTAGCAAAGGTCGCGGCTTCGGATAAAAGAAATACCCGAATGCGACTCTGTACGCCCGAGAAATCATTTACATCGGGAGTGGAGTCATCGAGTACGCGCGTTAGTCTGTGCATGCTGTGTGACGAGGACTGTCGGACCGCCGGATTCGGGAAAACTGAACGTCGGGATGGGAAGGGAATGGTGAACCGGCAAGGATGGCGCTACTGAGGCACTGCAGAAGGGGAAACCCGCAGAAACAGATAGGTGTCGTCTAAAGTCATTGAGCTATTCCTTTACCCTAGATCTTGTGGTGGGCTTTCAGTACCCGAACCCTATTGCAAATACCGAAACTCGCGCCACTCGCTTTTGTTTCCGGGATTGTCTTCAGCGTCTACGGCCCAAACACGACAGCGGCCGGGTTGCGCGCCGACAAATGACAAGGCATAGGCTGTCTCGCTCGTTGGGATTTCTGCCGGTGAGCGTCGGTGCGGTAGAAACCACCAGCCTTGAG
>Ga0126371_10000553_pt1 | contig 31074 bp, 27 predicted proteins | sample PanSoiMetaPlot_4_FD_110145 | JGI IMG/M metagenome (GOLD analysis project Ga0126371, IMG submission 110145) | Tropical forest soil microbial communities from Panama - MetaG Plot_4 | ecosystem: Environmental > Terrestrial > Soil > Tropical forest > Bulk soil | place: Panama | collected 2016-02-17 | reverse complement strand
GGCATCTTCATCGGCGGCGGCGGCTCGGTGCGGGTGGCGCGGCTGATCGGCTTCGCCCGCATGCAGGACATGATGCTGACCGGCCGCGTGCTCAAGGTCGAGGAGGCCGAGCGCTACGGCATCGTGCAGTACATCGTGCCGAAGGGCCAGCAGCTCGCCAAGGCGAAGGAGCTGGCGCTGAAGATCTGCAAGAATGCGCCGCTGTCGAACTTCGCCATTACCAACAGCCTGCCGCGCCTGCAGGACATGAATTACGACGACGGTCTCTACTTCGAGCGCATGGTCGCCGAATACACGCGCAGCCCCGAGTCGATCGAGCGGCTGCACCAGTTCCTCGACAAGACCGCGCCGCGCGTGCGGCCCGAATGAACCGATGTTGATCTATGACCGTCACCTGGAGGTGCTCGGTGCGAAGCACCGAGCCTCGAAGGGCCTGTGTGGTGCCACTCGCTTGTTTGCTGCACCACCGCGGCCGATCATCCTTCGAGGCTCGCGGAGTTTATCCTTGGGCCGGCCAAAGGCCGGACCCGGGGGCTCGCACCTCAGGATGACGGGTTTGGTTAAGTGCGACGTTGAGGGAGAGGAATAATGAGCCTGCGTGACCACGCGATCGTCGCCTATGCCGAAACCAAGGTGATGAAGAAGAGCGATCGGGACGTCTGGGTCCTGGCCGGTGAGATCCTCGAGGCGCTGCTCGACAAGACGGGGTTCGACAAGGCCGAGATCGACGCGCTGGTGCTCTCGGGCCTGACCGGCACCGGTGGCTCGAGCCAGTTCTGGTCGCAGAGCATGTGCGACATGCTCGGGCTCGAGGTGGGCTTCTGCGAGGAGGTGCATACCGGCGGCTGCTCGTCGATCGGCACCATTGCGCGCGCCGCCGCCGCGATCGACGCCGGGCTGTGTGAGGTCGCGCTCTGCCTGTTCGCCGATACGCATGTGCGCGAGCACAACGGCCGCAACGAGCGCAGCTACCGGCGCGACTGGACCGAGCCTTATGGCCTGCTCGGACCGCCCGGCGCGTTCGGCCTGCTGCAGCGCGCCTACGATGCCAAGCATGGCGTCGACCTCAACGCGCTCGGCAAGCTCGCCGTGACCCAGCGCAACCACGCGCTCCTCAACGAGAACGCCTGCGAGGAGCTGCGCGTGCCCATCACGGTCGAGGACTATCTCAACTCGCGCATGATCGCCGATCCGATCCGCCTGCTCGACTGCGTCATGCTCGCCGACGGCGCCGCCGGCCTGATCGTGACGAGCCGCAAGCGCGCCAGGGAGAAGGGCCTGCACAAATGCGTCATCCCGCTCGGCTACGCGGAGCGCACCAACTTCCTCGGCGGCGAGACGCTGATCGACGTCACGCGCAGCGGGCACGAGATCGCCGGCAGGAAGGCGCTCGCCGCCGCCAAGCTCAATATCAAGGACATCCGCTCGTTCCATCCCTATGACGACTTCCTGATCGCGCTGGTGATGCAGTTCGAGGCCTTCGGCTTCTGCAAGCCGGGCCAGGGCATGGCCTTCGTGCGCGACACCGACCTCTCGCACACCGGCACGCTGCCGATGAACACCGGCGGCGGCCAGATTTCGGCCGGCCAGGCGGCATCCTCGTCGGGCAACCTGATCGAGGCGATCCGCCAGCTCATGGGCGAAGGCGGCCCGCGCCAGGTCAAGGACACGACGAATGCGCTCGTCACCGGCATCGGCTGGATCAACTACGGGCGCAACTGGGGCTCGAGCGCCGCGCTGGCGCTGGTTCCGAGCGAATAGAGGGCACCATGGCGGTCACGATCCACGATACGCTCGACGTCAAGCGCGACATCAAGCACTACGACTTCGGCATGCCGTTCTGGGAGGCGACGCGGCAGAAGAAGCTCGTCATCCAGTACTGCAAGGTGGCGAAGAAGTATCAGCACTTTCCCCGGCCGGTGAGCATCTTCACGGGGCGGCGACGCGACATCGAATGGCGCGAGGTGTCGGGCAAGGGCACGGTGTTCTCCTTCACGATCGCGCACCGTGGTCCGCCCGCGTTCCAGGGCGCCGAGCCCTATGCGATCGCGAGCGTCACGCTCGACGTCGGCGTCAACGTCATCGCCGGCGTCGTCGATTGCACCGCGGAGGAGCTGAAGGTGGGCATGAAAGTGAAGCCGTACTGGCAGCCGCTCGCGAACGGCGAGCACCTGCTGTTCTGGCAGCCCGACAGGGACGCGGCATGAGCGTCGTGGAAGCCGCGCGTGGCGTCAAGGCGGCCGCGCGATTCTTGAATCCGCGCTCGGTCGCGATCATCGGCGTCTCGACGCGCGCGGGCAGCGCCGGCCAGGTCATCCTGCAGTGCCTGAAGCTCAACGATTTTGCCGGCGACGTCCATCTGGTCGGCCGCACCGACGAGACTATCGACGGCCGCCGCGTGCTCAAGAGCCCGGACGAGCTGCCGGAAGGCGTCGACCTCGCCGTGTTCACGCTGCCGGCCGCATCGGTACGCGACGCCATGGAGGCGTGCGCGCGGCGCAAGGTCGGCTCGGCGATGGTTTTCGCCGCCGGTTTCGCCGAGGTCGGCGATCACGCGACCCAGGACGCCGTGGCGACGATCGCCCGCACGGCGGGGCTCGCGGTGGTCGGCCCGAACTGCCTCGGCATCACCAACAACGTCGACGGCATGTTTCTGCACATGCTGTATGCGCGGCAGGCGCTGCGCGGGGTCGCCGACGGCGTCGCCTTCGTGGGTCAGAGCGGCGGCCTGCTCGGCCACTTCCAGCGCGCCTGCGATGGCCGCGGCGTCCCGCTCTCCTACGTCATCTCGACCGGCAACGAGGCCGGCCTGGAGACCACCGACTTCCTCGAATTTATGGTCGACGACGCCGCGACCCGCGTGATCGTCGCGTATTGCGAGGAGATCAGGCGGCCGCAGGCATTTCTGGCCGCGCTGCGGCGCGCGCGCGCGGCGGGAAAGCCCGTCGTCTTGATGATCACGGGCCGCGGCGCCAAGGCGCGCAAGGCGGCGCAGTCGCACACCGGCGCCTTGGTCGGCGATTACGCCACCGTGCGCACGCAGGTCGAGGACGCGGGCGCCATCGTGGTCTCGACCATGGACGAGGTCATCGATCTCGTCGCCATCCTGCAGCGCTTCCCGACGCCGCCGACCAAGGGGCCAGGCGTCCTCACGGCATCGGGCGCCTATGTGGGGCTCACCAACGACCTCGCCGAGGAGATCGGGCTCGATCTGCCGGAGCTCGATCCCACGACGTTGAAGAAGATCAAGGAAACGCTGCCCTCCTACGGCAACTACGGCAATCCGCTCGACACCACGGCCGGCTTCACGCCCGCCAACCTCCAGCCCGCGACCAAGGCCCTGATCGACGACCCCAATGTCGGAATGCTGTTCGTATCGTTTCCGATCAACACCCCGATTCCACTGCGCGCCTTCAACGCCGGAATGGCGCATTCGGACAAGCCCAAGGTGCTTGCCGCGCTCGGCGACACATGGGAGCTCGGGCCCGACGTGGCCGCGGCCGTCAAGGAAAGCCCGGCGGTGTACTCGCGCTCGTCCGACCGGATGCTGCGCGCGATCGCGCTCTACACGCGATACGGACGTCTGCTCGCGCGACCGCACGCGGCCCCCTCGTCCGCACCGATCGCCGGGTTACCGACGCTCGGCAAGGGCCCGCAACCGGAATGGCTCGGCAAGCAGGTGCTCGCCGCCGCAGGGCTGCGCGTGCCCGATGGCGCGCTTGCACGCACGGCGGACGAGGCCGTGGCGGTCGCGCGCAAGACCGGCTTTCCGGTCGTGCTCAAGGCGCAGGCCGCGGCGCTGACGCACAAGACGGAAGCCGGCGGCGTCGCGCTGAACCTCGCCGACGAGGCCGCGCTGCGCGCCGCCTGGGACCGGATGATGGCGAACGTCAAACGGGCCGCGCCCGACGTCGCGCTCGACGGCATGCTGGTCGAGCGCATGTGCCCGCGCGGGGTCGAGCTGATGGTGGGCGCCAAACGCGATCCCGGCTGGGGCACGGTGCTGCTCGTCGGGCTCGGCGGCATCTGGGTCGAGGCGCTGGGCGACGTGGCGTTGCTGCCGGGCAGCGCCGACGCCGCACAGGTCCGCGAAGCGATCGGCAAGCTGCGCTCGGCCAGGCTGCTCGCCGGCGTGCGTGGCGCGCCGGCCGCCGACGTGGAGGCGGCCGTGCAGGCCGTGCTGGCGATCGGCCGGCTGATGCGGAGCATGCCCGGACTGACCGAGATCGACGTCAACCCGCTGATGGTGCACGCCGCCGGCCAGGGTGCGACCGCGCTCGACGCGTTGATCGTCATGAACTCGTGAGCACAGAGGACCAACCGCATGCGCATCCACAATATCTACGTCGACGCCCAGGGCGAGACGCATTTTCGCGACATCGAGGTCGAGTGGGTCGAGGAGAATCGCGCCGGCAAGCTCTCGCGCCGCCTGCCCGCAACCGGCATCATCTTTCGCCAGACCGGCGGCGACTACGATCTCGACTGGCATCCGGCCCCACGCCGGCAGTACATCATCAACCTCGACGGCGGGGTCGAGATCACGGCGAGCGATGGAGAGAAACGCACCATCGGCGCCGGCGAGGTGCTTCTCGTGGAAGACGTCAGCGGCAAGGGCCACCTGTCGAAGGCCGTCGCCGGGCGGATGCGGCACTCGATCTTCGTGCCGATCGATTGAGCGACGGCTTGCGCATGAGCAAGGAGCTGCAAGGCAAGATCGCCATCGTCACCGGGGCGAGCAACGGGATCGGCCGCGGCATCGCCGAGGCGTTTGCGAGCGCGGGCGCCCGGACCGTGCTGGTGGCGCGGCGCGCCGCGCTGCTCGACGAGGTCGCGGCCGGAATCAGGCACAATGGCGGCGAGGCGCTCGCGCTTGCGGCGGATCTCACCCGCGAAGACGAGATCGGGGCGGTGTTCGCGGCGGTGCAGAAGACCTTCGGTCGGCTCGACGTGCTGGTCAACAATGCGGGCATCGCGACGCACCGCGACACCGAGGACATCACGCTCGACTACTGGCGCGCCGCGCTCGACATCAACATCACGGCGCCGTTCCTGTGCAGCCGCGAGGCGATCCGCATCATGAAGGCGCAGAAGCCGCAGGGCGGGCGCATCATCAACATCGGCAGCGTGTCGGCCAAGACGCCGCGGCCGGACTCGCTTCCCTACACGGTGACCAAGTTCGGGCTGCAGGGCATGACCCACCAGCTCACCATGGACGGCCGCAAGCACGGCATCGTCGCCTCGATCATTCATCCGGGCGCGACGCTCTCCTCGTTCACGGCCCGCCGCGGCCGCACCACGGCCGGTCCGGGCGAGCGCCCGGACGACTACGTCATGTCCCCCGCCGATGTCGCGCGAGTCGCGGTGCTGATGGCGTCGCTGCCCGAGGAGGTGAACCTGTACGAGGCGACGATCCTGCCCAACCACATGCGTTCGTTCATCGGGCGCGGGTAGCTCTCTCTTCGAGCGGCGCTACTCGTCGCCGCGCGTGGCCGCGACGATGGCATCCACCTGCCCGGCCTCGTCCGAGAACTCGCCGGCAAGTCCCTTGAGCGCGCTGCCGGCTTTCGCGTCGCGGCAGGCGAGCCCGATCTGCATCAACCGCAGCGAGATCTCGCGCAACTGACCCGAGTGCATGGTGAACTCGCGCAGCTTCGCGATCCGCTCGACCGGCGTCATGGAAGCGTCCGGCTGACGCGTCGCGAGCTGGCGCTGCTCGATCGCGTTGCGCAGGACGATCGCCGACAGCCGCGCCACTACCTGACGCAGGTCACGGTTCTCTCGTGCCAGCTCGGCAATCATCGAATCCGTCATGCTCGGGTCCGGGGAACCCAGCCCCCGGCGCACGACGTAGGCAGCAAAGGTTGATTTGTCTAATATTCCAGGCTGGCGAGTTCGATACTTTACACATATCTATTGTGGATACGTTGCGGCGGCATGAGCCGCCGCAACGAGCATCGGCCCTGTTGCGGATCGTGGCCGCTGGCGGGCGGAGCCCGGCGCATGGAGCTGCGGCATCTCCGGTATTTCGTCGCCGTCGCCGAGGAGCACGGCTTCCGGCGCGCCGCCGAGCGGCTTGGCATCCAGCAGCCGCCGCTCAGCCTGCAGATCCGCCAGCTCGAGCAGGAGATGGGCACCCCGCTCTTTCGCCGCCACGCCCGCGGCGTCGAGGTGACCGAGGCTGGCAAGCTTCTGCTCGAGGAGGCACGCGGGATCCTCGGTCAGATCGAGCTGGCAAAGAGCGGAGTCGCGCGCCGCGGCCGCGGCGAAACCGGCAGGCTCAACATCGGCTCGAGCGGCGGGACATTTTATCACCCGCTCATTACGGCGATCATCCGCGAGTACGTCGTGCACTATCCGAACGTCGAGCTCGTCCTCGAGGGCAGCAACACGGCGCTGCTGCTGGCGCGCCTGCGCGCCGGCGCGATCGACCTCGCCTTCGTGCGTCCCCCGATCGAACGCGACGGCCTCGTCGTCGTGCCACTGGTGGATGAAGGCTGCGCGATGGTGCTGCCGAGCGGACACCCGCTCGCCGGTCGCAAGTCCGCCCCGCTTTCCGCCCTTGCGCGGGAAACCTTGATCCTTTTTCCGCGCGCCTTCAATCCGGCTACGTACGACATGATCATCGCGGCGTGCCGGCGCGCCGGATTCGAGCCGGTGCTCGGCCAGTCGGCGCCGCAAATCATCTCGAGCATTCCGATGGTTGCAGCCGGTCTCGGTGTCGGGCTCGTTCCGCAATCGCTGAGCCGGATCGCGACCGAGGGGGCGGTCTGCGTGCCGATCGAGGGCGACGGCCTGCGCGCCGAGATCGCGCTCGCTTATTGCCGCAACGAGCGCTCGCCGGCGGTGACGAAATTCGTCGCGGTCACCCGCCGCGAGATGCGACGGGCGGCGGAAGGCGGGATGGAGGGATTGCGCGAGGCTGCGGACTGAGCACGTCGCCCGGCGTGGACCGCACCTAATGCCAGGGCCGCCAGTTCGCCCGGACCGTGAACTGGTCGTTGACGAAATGCACCGTCGTCACGTTGGGGCCGACGAAGGGAACAAGCGCCACGTCGGCGAAGCCGGTGTTGAAGCTGCGCTGGAACTCGGTGTGGCGATACTCGGCGCCGAACGTGAGGTCGGGCCGGTACGCCCATTCGGCACCGATGCCGGCCGTCCAGCCGACCGCGAGGCCGGAATCGCTCGCCGCGCCCGGCGTCGGCACCGGCGCGGGTTGCACGATCGCATAGGCGGTGTCGAGGCGGGTGCCCGCGAGGGCGACGCCGGCGGTGCCGTAGACCATGGTGCGGTCGAACGTGTAGCCGTAGCGCGCGCGCAGCGTCGCGATCCAGTCGACCGAAGCCGAGTAGTTGGCCGTGGCGGTCTGCGTACCGCTGAGCGTGGTGCGGGCGAGGGTCGCGGCGGAATTCTCGCGCAGGCCAGTGCCGTCGATATCGGCCTCAAAGCCGTAAACCCAGCTGCCGATCTGCCAGTTGTAGCCAAGCTGGCCGCCGCCGATGACGCTCACGTCGTTGCCGCTCGTACCGGGAAAGGCGCCCAGCTGGGCCGGCGTGAAGATGGTGGCGGCGACGTTGTTGAAGGCCGGAAACGGCGTGCCGAGGTTCTGATCGACGTTGCCATCGCCATTGATGACGCCGAGGTTGACGCCGACATAGAACCCGGACCAGTCGTACACGGGCGCCGGCCGCACCACCGGGGGCGCCTTGTAGACGGGCGCGAGATCAGCCGCTCGCGCGCCCACACCTGCGAGCGACGCCGCGAAAAGAATAATGCCTGCGTGGACCACGCGACGCATGGCTTCCCCCTAGCAATGCCGACCGCAGCCATAAGCCGACCGGGGCCGAGCCGCGGAATACCGCCACTGAAAGCCCCGGCGCCGACCCGGTCAACCCCAGGTTGGGAATTCTCCACGACTGTAGCCGGCAGAGCACAATCGGCCTGACAGAACCGCGAGGTTTTGCATCGCTGTCCTTCAGCCGTCGCGACCGAGGCGGCGCGGGGCGGGTGAAACCGGTCGCCGGCGGGCCGCCACGGCGCCGTCAGCGCAGCCACAAATCCTCGTCGCCGTCGTACTCGTCGCTGCAGAACGGGCCGCCCTCGTACCAGTCGGCGATGCGGTCGGGCTTGAGCTTCGCCTGGCCGGCGAACGCCGCGTCGCGAAACTCCTCGGCGATGCCGGTCGGACGGTAGCCGAAGCGGAACGCATCGGCGTTGTCCCACCAGCCGCGCGCGTTGCCGGAGGCGCCGAAGAATATCTCGCAGCGTATATCGGGATGCTCGAGGCCGATGCGGATGAGCTGGGCTAGATCCTGCGGCGAGATCCAGATCGACAGCCGGCGCACGTCGACCGGCCGGTCGGCGAAATTGCCGATCCGGATGTTGGTCACGCGCATGCCGTGCTTCGACGCGTAGAGCGAGCCGAGTGCCTCACCGAACGCCTTCGACACGCCATAGCGCGAATCCGGCCGCACGCGATGGTCCGGGCCGATGCGGCGGCTGCGCGGATAGAAGCCGACGGCGTGGTTCGACGACGCGAAGACCACGCGCTTGACCTTGGCGCGGCGTGCGGCCTCGAACAGGTTGTAGCAGCCGACGATGTTGGCGCTGTGGATCACCTCCCACGAACCTTCGACCGAGAAGCCGCCGAGGTGGATGATGCCTTCCATGCCGGCGACCGCACGCTCGACCGCCGCCATCTCGGCGAGGTCGGCGGCGACGAACTCCTCGTCGGGCGCAAGATCGGCCGGCGCCTTGAGGTCGGAGAGCCGCAGGCGCGGATAGACGCCCTTGAGCACGCTGCGCATCCGCGTGCCGATGCCGCCCGCCGCGCCCGTCATCAAAACCGATTGCATGCTTTCTCTCCCCAAAGGTCACCTGCCGCAGGATAGGCCGTTCGCCCCGACAGGAGGAGCGCAAGCGCAGGAATCAGCCGCAGGCAAATGGCCTCCCGGTGAGTTCCCGGTCAAGAGCCGCCCCGGCTCTATCCGGGCACCAAGAAAATTGTGCATCTCGCCGGATCATTTTCCCGGGGGGCGCGTTATCCGTCTGCTCGCCCGACAATCCCCCCTCCCCCCGTGCTAGGGCGAGCCTAAGCCCCGGCTTCATGCCGGGGCTTTTTTTTGCCGCGTGCGCGCGCTCCGCCCGGATGCGCGGGGATGCCCGAACTGGCCGATGCGTTGCGTTTCGGGCTATTTTCGGCGCCACACCTGAATCGGCCGCCGGAGACGGCGCGGTGCCGGAGGGAGGGGCAGATGGCGCAGACCGCGAGCTCGCCGGAACGAGAGCGCCGGTTTCATCTGCCGCATCCGCATCTGCCGCACGGACTCGTCGCCTTTCCGAACCGCTACCGGCCGTGGATCGAGCCGTGGTTCTTCGCCTATGCGTGCCTCGGCGTCGTGCAGGGCGGCCTGCTGCCGTTGCTGCTGCCGCTGTCCTCCGGCGGATCGCTCGAAGCCGGCGCCGTCGTGGGCGTGATGAACCTCGCGGGCCTGAGCTCGCCGCTATGGGGTCATCTCGCCGACCACCGGCGGCTGCATCGTCAGGTGCTCCTCGCCGGCATGCTGACGACCCTCGTGGCGTTGCTGCTGATGCCCATGCAGCTCGGGCTGCCGCCCAGAATCGCGCTCGCCGCGTTGCTCGGTCTCGGCTTCGCGGCCGCCAACACGGTCGCCAACATGTTCATCGTCGAGGTGCGGCCGCCGGAGGAATGGGATGCCCGCATCGGCGCGCTGCAGGCGCTGAGCGGGATGGGTCAGGTCGGCGGCCTGCTGCTCGCGGGCGTGATCGGCGACCGCTTCGCGCTCGCCTTCGGTGTTGCGGCCGCGCTCGTCGCAACCGCGATCCCGATAGCGTGGCTTACCCTGCGCGGCGTCCAGGTGCCGGTCCCGCGCGCGGCGGTCGCGGCGCATCCGCCGCTCGGCGGCGAGGAATGGGCCGGCGCCCTGCAGCGGCATTTCCACCTTCCGACCTGGCGTGGCTGCAAGGCGCTGGTCGCCAAGCTCCGGACGCCGTTCATGCGCCTGCAAATGTTCTGGTTCGCGGCATTCATGATGATCGGCGCCGTGATGTCGATGTTCCCGCTCGCCCTGGTGCGCACCTTCGGCGTGGGTGACGGATTTCCCGCCACCACCTATGCGTTCGCGGCGGCCGCGAGCCTCACGCTCTACCCGACGGCGGTGCGGCTCGCGCGCGCGCACGGCGCGCACCGTCTTCTGCGCGCGGGGCTCCTGATCCGCACCGTCGCGATCGCCATGGTGGCGGCGGCCTTCCTGTCGGACGTGCACGCCGTGGCGCTGGCGTCGGTCGGGTTCGTGATCCTGGTGCTGACCTGGCCGCTGCTCGGCGTGAGCGGCACGGTGCTCAGCGCGCAGCTCAGCCACGGCGAGAAGGGCGAGGCGCTCGGCCTGTTCAACGCGCTGACCTCGCTCGCCAGCGCGGCCGGCGCGTTCTTCGGCGGCTTGGCCATGCAGTTCGGCGGCTACGGCGCGGTCTGCGTACTGGGCAGCGTCGTGGTGGCGATCGCCGCCATGTGGGCGACCTCGGCGCCGGCGGTCGGCAAAAACACCCGCGAGAGCTAGTGGGCTGGCTGCAGCCGGCGATAACGGGGCGCTTTTGCTTGCCTGCGACGACTACCGCAATAAGAGGGGATAACGCGGCTTGTGCTTGCGCATTTCCGACAATTGGGCGATGCCACAAATCCTAGTCTGCCTTTCTCGCGCCCGGAGCTTCATGCGGCCGGGCGCCTTGCGTTTCGGCAATCACGCCTCGGCCATCTGAGCGGCCCATGAGCCTGCCGCCTCACAACCGGACGTAGGCGTTCGCCCTGTTTCCTTGCCCTGTTCTTCCTGTTTTCCGCCCCTGTTATTCGCCTGTTCCGCGCTCAAGCCTTTTCCTTAGCTTATTCAATGACCTTTCCTGTATTTGGCGCACATCGGCGCCCTGTAAATCGCCTGTATTTTTTCAACGGCCGTTTTCACGAGCGCGCCGGGCGCCTTCACGCAGCTTTTTTGCGCCCCGCGTCATCGCGCGACCAGGAGAACCGAACATGCTTCCGCCCGCCCAACCGGGAAATCCGGCGCGCGACGCCCGCGGATCGCCGATCATGTCGCGGCGCCATCCTCGACGAGCTGGCGCGGCCGCCAGATCGCCGCATGGCTGATCTCGGCGACGATCTTCGTCTCGTTCGCGGCCACGACCGCCTCGAATTCGACGGTGGCGTGCCCCTTGATCACGGCGTTCGCCGTGATCCGGCCGCGAAGTGTCAGGCGCTCGCCGACGAACGCGGCCGCGCAGTGGCGAATCCGGCTGCGCTGGTGGATCCAGGGGCCGAGCACGACGTTCTCCAGCAGCGCCCGGTTCGCGAGCTGAAGGATCTGTCCCGGGTGCAGCATCCCTTCGGCACGATAGAGCGGATCGGTCTCGCGCACGGCGGCGAGATAGTCGCTCAGCGCGGCGCGATCGATGGCGACGGGCGCGATCCCGAGCGAGCGGCCCACGCCGAGCGTTTGCTCGCTGGCTGGCGGCCGCTCGGCAAGCGGCGGGGGCTGCGGCCAGGGTCCGGAAATAGCCGCGGCGTGCGGCGCGTTTGCCATGCGCGCCTCGCCGGTGGCGCAGAGCACGTCCCGGCTCTCCGCCGCAAGGGCGAGCGCGTCGCCCTCCTCGTTCGCGGTCACGCGAACCAGCGCCCCGGCATAGACCGGTTTGCGGAAGCGGCATTCGGCAATGCCGTTCTCCAGCCAGGCGCGGCCCCAGCGCGCCACCGGCATGTGCGCCAGATAGGCATAGACCGCGACGCCCGGCACCAGGCCGCCGTGGAAGCCGAGTCGCTGCGCGACCGCGTCGTCGTGAATCTTGTTCTCGGAGGCCGCCGCTATGTTGAAGGCGACGATTTCGCGCGAGGTCTGCGACGATGTGCTCATGCGATCGGTCCCGCCGTCAGCTCGCGCGCGATCCATTGGGTGACCGAACGATGCCCCGGCCGCCAGCCCAGCGCCGCCGCGGCCGCGCCGCGCACGCGGCTGTTCGAGCCGAGCGAATAGGTCGCCATGTTGCGGCCCCAGGTCGCGATCGCGTCCTCGGCCGACATCGATTGCGCCGGGCCGAGACCGAGCTTTTGCGCGATGGCGCGCGCGATCTCGCCATATGCCTCCTCGCCGCTCTCCACGTACATGAAGGTGCCGGCGGCTGCCTGCGCGAGCGCCAGCCGATAGAGCGCGACGACGTCGGCGATGTGCACGTTCGACCAGCGGTTCAGGCCGCGTCCGATGTAGCGCGCCGTGCCGGTCGCCTTCGCGTGCCGCACCAGCGCGGGGATCTGCACGCTCGCGGCCGGCGGGCCGGACGCATGGCCGTAGACCATCGAGTTGCACAGCACGATCGCGCGGATGCCGGGCGCCGCCAGCACCAGCCGGTCGATGGCGACGCGCGCCGCCTTGTCGGGCACGGCCGCGATCGGCGTCGTCTCATCGAAGATGCGGTTCGACGGCTCGCCCATGGCGAGGTCGGCCACGATGCTGCTGCCGCTCGAATGGATGAAGGGCTTGCCCGAGCCGGCGAGCGCCGCGATCAGCGCCTCGACGGCGCCGCGATGATCGCTGGAGGCGGCGTTGACGACCGCGTCGGCGGCGCCCGCTTCCGCGCGCAAGAGCTCGGCGTCGTCGAGCGCACCGATGACCGGCGCGATCCCGTGTGCCGCCACCGCATCGGCCTTGGCGCGATCGCGCACCAGCCCGCGCACAAGGTGGCCGTCGGCGGCGAGCGCGGTTGCGACCGAACCGCCGATATAGCCGTTCGCGCCGGTGAGAAAGATGCGCAACGTCGTGGTCCCAAGACCCTGGCCCGCTGTGTGCCGTTGCGACCCTCCGCCAAGCCCGGGCGACAATCAAGCGCCCTCGTGCCGACGCGTCAGGCGCGGCGCGGCGCCTTGGCGGCAAGCGCCGCCACGATGCTGAGCACGGCGAGCGCCGCAAACACGTGCAGCGACAGCGTATAGCTGCCGGTCCGGTCGAACAGCACGCCGGAGACGAGCGGGCCCGCCGCCTGCGCCAGCACCTGGAAGGGCAGCGCCAGTCCGCGGATCGCGCCATAGCTCGCGCGTCCGAAGTAGTCGCCCCAGGCGACCGGCAAGAAGGTCAACATGCTGCCCATGCCGGCGCCGAACAGGCCGGCCGCGATGTAGCCGTCGGCGACCGAGTGGATGCCCGGCATCAGCCAGGTGCCGATGCCCGCGAGCACGCCCGCAACTGCGAGCGGAAAGCGGACTGGCCAGCGCCGCGGCAGAAATCCGCAGACGATGGTCGCGGCCGCCGACATCAGCGAGAAGAAGCTCACGATCAGGGCCGCCGTGGTGGGGTCGATGCCCCGCTGCACCAGATGCGCCGCCTGGTGCACGCTGACGCCGGCCTGCACCGGATAGATCGTCACCGCATAGAGCAGAAGCAGCCAGAAGCTCGCGGTGCGCAGGGCCTGCGGGCGCGAGAAGGCGGGCTCGGCGCGCGGGCCCGCGCCGACGGCCGGATCTACCGTGCGGGCGACATCCGGCTTGAGCCCCATGTCCTCGGGCCGGCGCACCAGGAAGAGCGCGACGGGGACGAGGCCGACGATCAGCACGGTCGTTCCGAGCGCAACCCAGCCGGCGCGCCAGCCGTTATGCACGATGGCGAACTGCGCGATCAGCGGCATCGCCACGAGGCCGAGCATCTGCACCAGATTGGCGATCGAGGACGCGGCGGTGCGGCGGGCGAGGAACCAGTTGTTCAATCCCGCATAGATGCCGAGCTCGAACGGGCCGGCCCAGCACATGCGCGCGATGCAGAACAGGAGATAGAACACGAGCAGCGACGGGGTGAGCGACAGGAGCACCAGAGCGGCGGTGCTGACCAGGACCGCGAGGCTCAGCACGAGCCGCGAGCCGCGGCGGTCGACCAGCGTCCCGATCAGCGGCGCCACCAGCGCGGCGAGCAGGCCGCCGAGCGACACGGCCCCCGAGATGGCGGTACGCGACCAGCCGAAATCGCGCGTCAACGGCTCGACAAAGACCGAGAAGGTCGCGACCGCGGCGCCCTGGCGCGCGAAGCCGGCGCAGCAGAGGCACGCCAGCACGATCCAGCCGTAGTAGAACGGGATGCGCGCCGCGACCGCGCGCGGCAAGGCTTGTCGCTGTTCGATTCCGGCAGTGCTCACGCCGCAAGCGTTACTGTGCCGGGTGCGCCTTTCGCAAGCGGCTTGCGCCGGCGTCATTCCTGCTGCGCGACGAGCTGCCGGTAGCGCTTGCGGCTGTTCATGAGGTGGCCGCGCATGGCGCTGCGCGCCCGGACGACCGATCGGGCGCGGATCGCGTCGAGGATCGCCCGGTGCTCCTTCTGGAAGGTGCGCAGATAGGCGACACGCGCATTCGCGCCGCCGGCGACGCGGATGGTCTGGCGCGGGATGATGAAACGGCCGAGATACTCGAGGAAGCGCGCGAATTGCGGGTTGCGGGTCGCGGCCGCGATGCTGCGGTGGAAGGCGAAGTCCTCGTCGATCGCCGGCTCGCCGCGCGTGATCGCGCGCTCGATCGCCGCATAGGCGGCCGCGATCGCCCGCACGTCGGCGGCGCCCGCCCGCTCGGCCGCGAGCCCCGCCGCCTCGACCTCGATGCCGGTGCGCAGCTCCATCACGGCCAGCACCTCGGCGAGCGAGGCGAGATCGGCCGCCTCGATGCGGAACGGCCGGCGCGAGCCTTCGGCGACGAAGGCCCCGGCCCCCTGCCGGGTGACGACGAGCCCCTCGGCGCGCAATGCCGCGATCGCCTCGCGCACCACCGTGCGGCTCACCCCGTTGGCGGCGATCAGTTCCTGCTCGGTCGGCAGCCGCGCGCCGGGCGCGAGGCGGCCGTCGAGAATCTCGCCGCTCAGCCGCTCGACCAGCGCATGCGCGAGGCTGCGCGGGGCGAGCGGCCGCGGCGGGAGCGCCGCGGCGGCCGGGCGCCGCGAAACCGCATTTGCTCTCGTGCGTAAAGTTGTCATATGATATGATGATTATCATGATCAGCTGCCGGCCACAACGGCGGCGACCGCCGATGGAAAAAACGGGAGGACGACGATGCGCCCAGCAACGATGCGCCGAGGATTGCACCGGGGACTGCAGCGAGGAAGCGTACTGTTGGCGCTGGCGCTGGTCGCCGCCTTCGCCGGCACCGCGCGGGCGCAGATCGTGCTCAAGGCCTCCGACGTCCACGCCGCCGGCTACCCGACCGTGGTCGCGGTCGAGCACTTCGGCGACAAGCTCGCGCGGGCGACCAACGGCCGCATCAAGGTGCAGATGTTCGCCTCGATGCAGCTCGGCGGCGAGAAGGAGGCGATCGAGCAGGCGCAGGTCGGCGCGATCCAGCTCGCGCGGGTGAGCGTCGGCGCGCTCGGGCCGGTGGTGCCCGACCTCAACGTGTTCAACCTGCCCTTCCTCTTCCGCAACACCGCGCACATGGAGAAGGTGATCGACGGCGACATCGGCCAGGAGCTGCTCGACAAGGTGACGGGCAATCCCAATGCGGGGCTCGTCGGCCTGTGCTGGATGGATGCCGGCGCGCGCAACGTCTACGACACCAAGCATCCGATCAGATCGATCGCGGATCTCAAGGGCCTCAAGATCCGGGTGATCGGCAACCCGATGTTCGTCGACATGATGAACGCGCTCGGCGGCAACGGCGTCGCCATGGGCTATGACCAGGTGTTCAGCGCCCTGCAGACCGGCGTGATAGACGGCGCCGAGAACAACCCGCCGAGCTTCGTGTTCGACAACCACTATCAGGTTGCGAAGTACTACACCTTCACGGAGCACCTGATCGTGCCGGAAATCCTCGTGATGTCGCGCAAGGCGTGGGACGCGCTCTCGAAGGAGGACCAGGCGCTGGTCAGGAAGTTCGCCCGCGAGGCGCAGCTCGAGGAGCGCGAGCTGTGGAAGGCCTACGAGGCGAAGGCGCTGGAGAAGGCGAAGGCGGCCGGCATCCAGTTCACCGAGATCGCCGACAAGGCGCCCTTCCAGGCGGCCGTGAAGCCGGTGTGGGACAAGTACGGGCCGCGCTTCGCCGACATGATCAAGCGCATCCAGGCGGTGAAGTGAGCATGGTGCGCGCCGTTCGCCGCACGATGGACGTTCTCTACTGGATGTGCGTCGCGCTGGGCGGCACCGCGCTGGTGCTGATCTCGGCGGTCATCCCGTGGGCGGTGTTCACCCGCAAGGTGCTCAACAGCGCGGCGTCGTGGCCGGAGCCGTTCGCGGTGCTGCTCACGATCGTGCTCACCTTCTTCGGCGCCGCGGCGTGCTACCGCCGCGGCGCGCATATGAGCATCGCGTTCTTCACCGGCATGCTGCCGGTTGGCGTGCAGCCGCTGGTCGATTTCGTGGCGCAGGCCCTGGTCGGGATCTTCGGGCTGTTCATGGCGTATTACGGCGCAAAGCTCGCCGCCGCTACCTGGTACAACACGATCGACGCATTCCCGTGGCTGTCGGTCGGCGTCACCTACCTGCCGATTCCCGTGGGCGGCGCCATCCTCATGCTGTTCGCGATCGAGCGCCTGACGCTCGGCCGGCCGCAGGTCGCGACCGAGTTCGGTCACGAGCGCGCGCTGCCGGTGCAGTAAATACGCTCTGGGGAGCAGCCATGGACGTCTTCGTTCTTCTCGCCACCATGTTCGTCTGCTTCATCATCGGCGTGCCGATCGCCTACTCGCTGGCGATCGCGGCCCTCGTCGGCGCCTTCTGGATCGGGATCCCGCTGGAAGCGCTGATGCTCAAGATCTCGGACGGGGTGAGCAAGGTCGCGATGCTGACCATTCCGTTCTTCGTGCTCGCCGGCGCCATCATGGCGGAGGGCGGCATGGCGCGGCGGCTGGTCGCCTTCGCGGACGTGCTCGTCGGCTTCACCCGCGTTCGCGGCGGCCTCTCGGTCGTCAACGTGCTCGCCACCACGTTTCTCAGCGGCATCTCGGGCTCCTCGGTCGCCGATACCTCGGCGATCGGCTCGGTCATGATCCCGCAGATGGAGCGCTCGGGCTATCCGCGCGTGTTCGCGACCAATGTCACCATCACGGCCTCGGTGCAGGCACTGCTGGTGCCGCCGAGCCACAACGCCGTGATCTACTCGCTCGCCACCGGCGGCACCATCTCGATCATCAGCCTGTTCATGGCGGGGGTCGTTCCCGGCCTGCTGCTCGGCGCCGCGATCGTGATCCTCTGCCTCGTCATCGCCTACCGCGACGGGCACCCGCGCGGCACCAGCGTGCCGCTGCGCAAGGCGATCTGGATCGCGATCGACGCGCTGTGGGGCCTGATCACGCTTGCGATCATCCTTGTCGGCATTCTCGGCGGCTGGTTCACGCCGATCGAGGCCGGCGCGGTCGCCTGCGTGTGGGCGTTCATCGTCACCATGTTCATCTACCGCGACTACAGCTGGCGCGAACTGCCCCGCCTCATCCACCGCACGCTCAACACCGTCGCGATGGTGATGACGCTGATCGCCTGCGCATCCGCGGTCGGCTACATCATGGCGCTGACGCGAATGCCGGCGAAGATCACCGAGTTCTTCCTCTCGATCTCCAGCGACAAGCACGTCATCCTCTTCCTCATCAACATATTGCTGCTCGTGCTCGGCTGCCTCGTCGACATGGCGCCGTCGATCCTGATCGCGACGCCGATCCTGCTGCCCGTGATGGCGAACTTCGGCGTCGATCCGGTGCATTTCGGCATGATCATGATGCTCAACCTCGGCATCGGGCTCTGCCACCCGCCGGTCGGCGCGACGCTGTTCGTCGGCTGCGCGGTCGGCAAGGTGACCATCGAGGAGGTGATGCGGCGCATCTGGCCGTTCTACGGCGTGATGTTCGCGGTGCTGATGCTGGTCACCTACATTCCCGACCTGTCGCTCTGGCTGCCACGTCACGTGCTGCGGTAGACTTGCGTCCGCCCTGAACGGGAGGATGCGATGACGGCGGTGATCCGGACACTGGCCGGCGCGGCGATCTTGGCCGGCCTGACGATGACGGCAGCGAGCGGACAGGCCCCTCCCCCGGTGCCCGACGGGCCGCGCTATGTAGTCACCTATATCGAGGTGATGCCGACTGCCGCGGCCGAGGGTGCGGCGCTGGCGCGCGCGATGCGCGACGCGATGCGCGGCGAGGCCGGCAACCTGCGGAGCGGGGCAGTCGGGCGCATCGGGCAGCCGAACCAGTTCGTCATCCTATCGGCGTGGAAGGACGAGGCCGCGCTCGCGGCGCACGCCAAGGCACCCCAGACCGCGCAACTCCTCGAGCGGCTCGCGAAGATACGGAATGCGCCTTATGACGAGCGCGTGACATTCCCGCTTTCGGTTGACCAGCTCCATGCCGCGCTCGGCGCCGACGCCGTCGTCGTGGTCAGCCACGTGGACGTGATCCCGCTGCAGCGCGAGCTCGCGACCACGCTGGTCAGACAGCACGCCGAGGACAGCCGCCGCGAGGCCGGCAACCTGCGCTTCGAGGCGCTGACCCAGACCAACCGGCAGAACCACTTCACCGTGGTCGAGGCGTGGAAGGACCGCGACGCCGCCGAGAAGCACGGCGCGAACGCGACGACGCGCGCATTCCGCGACAGGATCGCGCCGGCGATCGGGGCCCTCTACGACGAGCGCTTCTATAAGGCGCTGAAGTAGGGCATGTGCCGGCGAAAAGCCTGCCCCGGGCTTGATCCGGGGTGGACGCCGGTTCGCCGATAAGAACATCCGCCAATTCGATTCCACAGGAACGAAATCCGCTCCGCCGTGAGGCCGCGAGGGCAAATCGCCTCAGCCCGACCCTCAAGCCTTCGGGTGCCGAGTGCAGAGTTTTCACGCGCCACATCTTGCGCTAGCCTTGGGCGTCAGCCATTGCCGGGGGCGATGAGCCAAGGGGGGAAGAATGCATCGGTTCGTTGCGGGCGCACTTTGCGTCGCTGTCACGGCGAGCTACGCGGTAGCTGCCCAGACCAAGACATTCATCACGACGGAATGGAGGGACTTCAACGCCTCTCAGACCGAATGCCTCGATCGGGCCGACCGCGCCATCCGTGATGCTAACTTCAGCGTGCCGGGGACGACCAAGGATGCCCGCCACGGCACACGCGGCGATTATACGATCCAGGTGAGGTGTGCCGCCGGCAAGAACATCGTCATCTTCATCACGGCCGGGCCAAATCCCGACCTCACGCGGAAGTATACGACGTCGGTCATCGACCAGTTCGAGTAAGGCAAATCGGCGCGTGGGACGGCGCTTTCACCGCCGGCGACGCGATATCAAGCCTTCACCTGCGCGCCCAGCCAGTCGATCGCCGCCTGAACGCCTCCCTTGCGGTGCGGAATGTCGAGCGCCGTGAGCGCAGTTTCGATCACGCCGAGGGTGCCCAGCACCGTCGGCGCGTTGACGTGCCCCATATGGGCGATGCGGAAGGCCTTGTCCGACCATTCGCCGAGCCCCTGCCCGAGCACCACGCCGCACTTCGTATTGCAATACGCGCGCAGCGACGGCGCGCGGCGGCCACCCGGAAGGCGCACCATGGTGACCGTGTCGGAACGTTCGGCCGGCGCCGTGATGTTGAACTCGAGCGCTTTTCCCCGCGCCCACACCGCGACGGCGCAGCGCACCGCCTCGGCGAGCAGGCGATGGCGGCGGAAGATATTGTCGAGGCCCTCGGCGCGGATCATTGTGAAGGCCTGCCCGAGGGCGAACATCAGGTGCTCGGGCGGCGTGCCGGCATATTTCTGATAGTGGATGGTGCCGTCGCGCGCGGTCCAATCCCAGTAGGGCGTGCGCAGGTCGGCCCGTTTGTGCGCCGCGCGGGCACGGGGGCCGGCGGCGACGAAGCCGAGACCCGGCGGCGACATCAGCCCCTTCTGCGAGGCCGACACCGTCACATCGATGTCCCATGCATCCATCTCGAACGGCATGCAGCCGAGCGACGCGACCGCATCGACCATGTAGAGGGCATCGTGGCCGGCCGCCTTGATCGCCTTGGCGATCGCCGGGAGATCGTTCACCACCCCCGACGCGGTGTCGACCTGCACGACGACCACGGCCTTGAAGCGGTTCTTTCCCGCCGTGCGCGCATCCTGCCGCAGTCGTGCCTCGACCTCGCGCGGGCGCACGGCGCGCCGCCAGTCGCCTTTCAGGACCTCGACCTCGACGCCGAGCTTTGCTGCCGCATCCCCCCAGCCGAGCGCAAAGCGTCCGCTTTCCAGCACCAGGATCCGGTCACCGCGCGAGAGCACGTTGGTGAGCGCGGCCTCCCATGCGCCGTGACCATTGGCGATGTAGATGTAAGGCTTGCCCCGGGTGCGAAAGAGCCAGCGCAGGTCGGCGAACAGGCGATCGGTCAGCGCCAGCAGAGGACCGCCGTAAATGTCGACGGCCGGCCGCTGCATCGCCTGCAGCACCTCGTCCGGCACGGTGGTTGGCCCGGGGATGGCCAGGAATTCGCGCCCCGCTCTGACGACCATGCTGCCTCGTGAATTGCGCACCGCTGGAACCACATTGATTATCCGGTTGCGGCGTGCGGGGCCAGATCAGCCCGCGCGGCCCGGACCGCGCAGGGCGCATGTCGGACCGTCCCGGCTTGCCGCAAAAAGGCAGGCCGATGAAGACTTTCTGTGCGCAGACGCGCGGCGGCCGCTACAACAAGGCGATCGCTGCGCTCTCGTGCGCGAATTCGGGTCAGGAAAGATGATGGGTGCCGATCGGTATTCCGACGGCGGCCACGCGCTACGACGACATGGCCTGGCGTGCGGCAGCGGGAACCTCCGCCGGCGCGTCTGCGGCCGCCTTGCCGGCGATCCGCGCGACCGCCTCCTGCGCCTTCTCCATGGCCCGCGTCACGTCGGCCATCAGTTGCTTGAGATCGCTTTCCGCCGCCAGAAGCTTGGTCGCCGGCATTGCCATTTCCACGTCCCCATTCACTCGTCCCCCGTCCAGTATTCCGGCCGATCGTGAACAGTTTCTAAAGGCGGGCCGCGCGCGATGACCCTGCCGGGAGACGACGTGTTTAATGTGTGCCAGCACGAAACCGATCAGTGGCCCAAATGCCACAACAGTGGAAAATCTCCTTTAGACGCAGATACGTACGCGGCGTCTTTAGCCTTGTTTCGTCACCGCCTCCACGTAATGCTTGCACCCCAAGCCGCGAGCCGGTACGCAAACGCGCACGCATCCATTGCGGGCGCATAACGTGCGCGGCCTGCGTCACGGGGGACCTCAAACCGACATGACCGTGTGCCTGGTCATCCCGCCGTCGCCGTTCCTGCTCGACGAGCGCGTGTTCATGTCGCTCGGCGTGCTGCGCGTCGCGGCATCGCTCGAGCACGCGAAGGCCGGCCGGGTCGAGGTGCTCGACCTCTCCGGAGTGAGCAACTTTCTCGACGCGGTCGCGGCGCATGTGGCGACGCAGCCCGCCGGATCGACGCCTGTCTACGGCATCACGGCGACGAGCCCGCAGCTGCCGGCGGCGGTCAAGATCGCGGGTGCGATCCGCGCGATGGCGCCCGCGAGCCGCATCATTCTCGGCGGTCCGCATCCGACGCTCGCCAACGCCGCGGCGAAACGCGAGGGCAAACGCGGCCGCCCCGGCCGCGGCACGCGCGCCATGGATGCGTTGCGGCGGATCTTCGACGTGATCGTCGCCGGCGACGGCGAACGCGCGATCTTCGAGGCCTTGCAGGCTCCGCGCGGAAGCGTGCTCGACGCGGACGATCGCCACTCGCCCTATTGGCTGAACGATGCCGATCTCGAGACGACGCCCTTTCCGGCCCGTCACCTCGTCGATGTCGCGAGCTACCACTACAAGATCGATGGCGCGCCGTCGCTCTCGATCATCGCCCAGCTCGGCTGCCCTTTCGGCTGCACCTTCTGCGCCGGGCGCAACTCGCCGATGTTGCGCCACATCCGCACCCGCAGCGCCAAGAGCATCGTCGCCGAGATGGTCGAGCTGCATGAACGCTACGGGTCCACCGGATTCATGTTCTACGACGACGAGCTCAACGTTAATCCCAACATCGTCGACCTGATGGAGGAGATCGTCGCCGCGCAGACGAAGCTCGGCGCCGAGTGGCGGCTGCGCGGCTTCGTCAAGGCCGAGCTGTTCACGCCGCAGCAGGCCGAGGTGATGCGGCGCGCGGGATTCCGCTGGCTGCTGGTCGGCTTCGAGTCGGGCTCCGACCGCATCCTCGAGAACATCGCCAAGCGTGCCGCGAAAGAGGACAACACGCGCTGCATCGAGATCGCGCACGCGGCCGGGCTCAAGGTCAAGGCGCTGATGTCGCTCGGGCACGCGGGTGAGTCGGCCGAGACCATCCGCGAGACGACCGAGTGGCTGCTCGACGTGCACGCCGACGATTTCGACGCGACGATCATCACGCCTTATCCGGGCTCGCCGTACTACGACGACGCGGTGAGCCAGGGCGACTACTGGACCTACACGGCGCGCAACGGCGACCGCCTGCACCAGGACGAGGTCGACTACACGGCGGAGGCCGACTACTACAAGGGACGCCCGGGCGACGGCTACGTCGCGCACGTGTGGACCGACCACCTCAAGGCGCACGATCTCGTGCGCGAGCGCGACCGGCTGGAAAGCTTCGTGCGCGAGCGGCTCAACATCCCGTTCAATGCGTCGGCGCCGGCGATCGCCTACGAGCATTCCATGGGGCAGACCGCGTTGCCGCCGAGCATTCTGCGGGCATCCGCCTGAAATTTTCCTCCCGCTGCGATCGCAAGGCCTCCTGACGGCAGCAGGCGGGGCGGAAGAGCTGGCCGAACCGCTTTGTGCAGGCCGCGAGCGGCGCCGGCGTCGCGTCGTCCGACGCGAGCCGGCCCGGGAGCTTCACCAAGCGCGCACCAGCCGATCGGTCTCTGCCAGGACCTCGTCCGTGACCCTTTCGCCGAGGATCGCCCGCGCGATGCGGTCCGCGGTCCGGTTGCGGCGCCCCACGGCCTTGGCCAGGAGCGCGATGACGAACACGACCGGATCGCACCCGGCATTGCGCGCTTCCTGCACGACGAACAGCTCGGCCGCGATGCGGCGGATCATGTCGGCGAGCGCACCGTCGAGACCGGCGAGGTCCCCCGACTGCAGGCGCTGCGGCGCGGCATCCCAGTCGATGTACGCGGCGAGCGCCGCCAGGTCGACGGCCGCGACGGGCGGCGGCGCGGCGCCGCCTGTCAGACGGGGCCGGCGGCGCGCGGAAGCCGGCGCCCCGAGCGAGCGGGCGACCTCCTCGCGCAGACGCGGCTCCATGAAGTCGGCCAGGTAGTCATCGTCGATGCAGGCGAGTGTCCGTCTCGGCAGCTCCGCGGAATAGTCGGGGACACCTTCATGGAGCAGCGGCCGCTGATATCGCGTGATGCGCGCGGCGCCGACGCGGCGGGCGCCGAACGCCATGGGGTCCGTGGCCGGGCTCGGCAGCGCGATCTTGCGCGCCGCCGGAATGCCCTCTTGCGCGGCCCCGGCCTCGTCGACCAGCACGAGGCTGGTGAGGTGCGTGACGAGCCCTTCGGCCTGCGCCAGCTCGGTGGCGGCCTCGGTATCGAACGTCGGCAGCACGATGCCGGCGGCGATCGCCGCGACCGCGCGCTCTTCGACGCTCCGCTTGCCCCGCTCGGCCGACCCGCCCGGCACACTCCAGGTCGCGATCAGCTCCATGCCGGCGCGACGCTCGCGCATCTCGCGCCGATCGAACTGCGGCGCACGGTGCGGCATGCGCAACGAGCGGATGGCCGCGCCGAGCATGGCGGGAAGATCGGGGCCGGCGGAGACGAAGATCTCGCCGCCCGTGAGCGCCGCGAGACGCCCGACATGCGCCTCCAGGCTGTCGGCGCCGACCAGCACGAGCGAAAACCGCCGCCCCGTGCGGGCGAGCGCCTGCACGTCGAGGGCGTGACTCTTGCCGTCGGTGACGAGGAGCACGTCGCCGGCGCGCGCCGCCTCGACGACGCCGTTGATCGCGTGCCCGATCTCGGTGCCGCCGTCGGGGCCGTCGAGCAGGCGCGCGACATCGCGCAGCGGTCTCTCGCGGGTCGAGCCGACATGCTTGAGCTTGGCGGCGAACTCCCACACATCGACCGCATCGGCATGGCCGATCCCATCGGCAAGCTGCTCGATCGCCGAAACGGCGGCTTCGTGCTTGGTGAGCCCGTCGAGCGCCGAGCACATCTCGCTCATCGAGCCGGAGCGGTCGACCAGCAAGGCAACGTCGAGCGCACCCTCGCCGCCCGCGAGCGGCTGGACCCGCAGCGCGACGGCGCTCCCGTCCGCCATGCGGCCGGCGAGCGCTCGCGGCGTCCAGCCGGTGACGTCGAGGTCGATCGGCGCATTGAGCGGGATGTCGGCGCGGCCTTCTTCGAGGCGCCCGCCAATCAGCGACGCGACGCCGTCGCGGCACGTCATGGTGAGCAAGCCGCACTGCACCGGTGCGCCGTGGATGAGGTCGTCGCTGTCGGCGAGCCCCGACCGCCCGTAGATGTCGCCGACCGTTAGCGGAATGCGCAGGCGGCCGCGCCCGTTGAGATGGGTGAGCGTGATCGCCCAGGTCGCGCGCACCTCGATCTCGCCGCCGGGCGCGAGCTGCCCGACCGAGAGCATGTGCACCCCGCGCAGCACTTCCTCGTGCAGCACAGTGCCCTTGCCGCCCTCGAGCGCGTCCTCGTAGGTGCGGCGCGCCGCGTCCTTGCGCGCGGCCCGCGCGACCAGCACGCGCTCGCCGATGCGGGCCTCGAGCGCGAACAGGGTCGCGTGCACCGGCAGCGGGAACGTGATGGTGGCCTCGATGCTGCCGGCCTCGGCATTGCGGAAGGTGCGGCGCATGACGACGAGCGCAAGGCCGGCGTCGATCGTCACGTCGAAGGTGGTTGCAACAAGTGGACAGGGACGCGGAGTGCCGGCGACGTATGCGCCGGCCGTGAAGGCTTGGAGCGGATCAATCATCGTTTGCGACGCGATCGGCATTTGCTTGTTCCTTCAACAGATCGGTGAGCAACTTGGCGATGCGCTCGACGAGCGGACCCGGGCGTGTTCCGCTTCCGAGCAGGTTCGGATCGACCACTAGCGTCACTCCGGGCGCGACCACGAACGGGGCACCCTCGCGCGCTTCCAGCAGCAGCTTGATCGCGGCCGGCGGAAATCCCAGTTCGCGCAGCCGCGTGTAGCGGCGGATCGCGACGACATGGTCGTCGCCGTAATCCGCGTTCGCCCGCCCCCCGCGCGGCGCCGGGATGAACCCTTCCGCGATCAGGAAGCGAACCTGCCGCTCGGTGACGCGGGCCCGCCGCGTCAGCTCGCGCATTTTCATGTGACCTCCTTTCGACAATGTATTTGTCGAAAGGAGGTCTGCAGGTCAAGGGGCGAAACCGCAAGATGAGGAAATTTTTACAGTCGGCGTTGCGGCGGCGCCGCCACGTTTCGACAACCGCCTGTTCTGCGGCCCATCTACCTTTGCTTGGCGCATGTTCTCATCGGCGAGCCGGCATCCACCCTGGATCAAGTCCGGGGCAGGCTTTCGCCCGCAACATGCGCTAGTTGGCCACATAGCTTCGGTGCACCCAGCTGCCGTCGGCGCGGCGCGTTTCCAGGTAGACGCCCTTGTCGCCGCGGCGGGTTTCGAGCAGGGCCGAGCGCGTCAGCGGCTGCTGGCTCGCCGTCCCGGCTTCCGCGGCCCTGAGGAACGCCAACACATCGGCGCTCGACGGGACCGCCGCGGCCGCGGCGCCATTGCTGGCGATCGCCTCGGTGGCGTTGGCGGTCAGAAGCTTCGGCCACAGCTTGCGAAAGAGCGCGTTGGACGGAAAAATCTCGGCGCTGTCGAGCTTCCCGTTCACGGCGAACGCGTAGCCGACGATATCGCTCTCCCGCTCGCCGGCGGGCTGCAGGCCCGCGACATAGTTCTTCTGTGCCTGCTTGAGCTTGTCGTTCTCCAGCGAAAGCTGCAGGCTGCTCGCCGACTGCGGCGAGGCGACCGGCGCCGCGAGCTTGGACGACAGCGCCCGCTGGACGCGGTCGACCTCCTCCCAGACCTTGTGCTGGCGCGCCGCGATGTCGGCGGTGGCCGCATATTGCGCCGGCGCCGGATAGGGCTCGACCGCCCCGGCGACCGGCGCCGACTGGATGGCGAGCCGCGCCGCCCGCGTGGGCACGGCGGCGCTGGCGCTCTCGAACCTCGTCGCATCCTCGCTTCCGCGCCGCGACCAGCGGCCGTGCTCGACGCAGAACGCCGTGATCGGGACGGCGCCCGAATGCGGCGGCAAAACGAGGCTGACGGAGAGCACGCGGTCCTGCCGGCCGCCCTTCACGATGTCGCCGGACTCGACGAAGACCTCATGGTCGCCAAGATTCTCGATCGTCAGCGCGTTCACGCTGCCGGTCTCGGTGACGCGCACCGCTTTTGCAGCGAGCGCTTCCGCCAGCGTGAGCGGCACCGGCCCGACAGCCGAGGAGCCGTGGATGAAATAGACGGTCAGGTTCTCGTGCGTGACCGGTCCGGAAATCCGCCAGGGCTCGTCGGCCCGGGCGGAGGTCCAAGGATGGAGTGCGAAGAAAGACGATCCGAGTGCGGCGAACGCCAGAAGAGCGCAGCGATGCATGCAGGCCTCCAAGACGGACGGGAGCGCATCGCCGGCGACGCAATTGTCCGGTGCGCTCCTGGCCCGAGAGGCGCCGGCGAGCGCCGCAATCGGACATGGCGGCAGCGGCAAAATCTTCGGGATCGGCCGTGTCCGGATCTGCCGGAAAGTCGCGCATTAAGGTGGATGCACGGAGAGGAAACGGGATCACCGACGCCCGGTCGGATACAAGGCCGGGTAGCTCCTTTACGGGCGAGTAATACTACCTCCGCGATTATGCAACCTCGGCGTCGCGATTAACCACCTCTACCCTCGCGTCGCCTAGTCTCGCGCCGGCTGCGGCTCGCGATCCGAGGCTGTTCGACATCGGCGCCACAATGGCGCCTCGTGCCGGCCGCGAACGCGTGTCGTCATTCTCGGAGGTCCCGTCTTGATCGAGGTGCACGGATGAAGCCCGGCCCGCGTTTCCTGGCGATCGCTCTGTTCGCGCTCTCGACATTGGCGGCGCAGGCTCAGACATCGCTGCCGCCCGATCTCAATCGGCACTTCAGCGAGTCGCTCATGCCCGGCATGACGCGCGAAATGTTCCTCGTCGTACGCCGCACCGAATTCGCCTACGAAGATGCTGACGGCGACGGCGCGGTCTCGCCCGCGGACCTGGTGCGCCGGAAGGAGCTTGCTGCCGCGTCGCTGCGCGCCGCCCGCCTCTCCTCGATCCTGCGCGCCGATCTCGACGGCGACGGCATGGTGAGCCGCGAGGAAATGGAAAAGCACGGCATCGTGCGCGTCGACGAGATCATGCGCTTCGACAGCAATCAGGACGGCAAGCTCGACTGGCAGGAGATGTTGGCTTATGCGCGCGCAGGGGCGAGCCCAGCACGGCGGCCCGCCACCTCGCCGCTGTTCGAGGCGATCATGGCGCTCGACGAGAAGCACGAGGGGCACGTCACCTGGGCGACCTATCAGGCAACGGCCGAAGCCTTCTTCAATTCGATCGACACTGATCATGACGGCAGGATCTCGCACGATGAGATCGAAGCGAACCGCCAGCGCACCGGATTCGGCCCAGCTCCCGACCGGCTGCGTGCCGCCGTGCCGCCCCAGCCGACGCTCGCCTGCACGCTCCCGCCGGCACCGCAAGGCGCCAAGGTCGTGCTGTTCGAAGGACAGCACGGCCAGGGCATTTCCACCGTCGCGATCGGCTCGCAGGATATGATGACCTATGCGTCGTCGGTGACGATCGAGCCGGGCGCCGAGCCGCTCTATCTCGTGCTCGCCGCCTACGGGCCGATGATCTGGCAGTTCGACGGCGCCGTCGACCGCGTTGCCAAAGCGGTGCTCGTGGCGCTCGACCAGGCCGATGCCACGACGATTCCGGTCGGCGTCACCGGCCTCGCCAAGGAGAAGGTCGCGTTCGGGATCGGACGCGACTGCGTCAACCTGATCTCAGGCGTGGCGTCGCGCCGGCGCGCAACGGGCGGCGATCAATACAAGCTCAGCGTCGCGACCTTCAAGCGCCTGGTCGGCGCCGAACCGACGATCGTGACCGGCGCCAATACGATCTGGAAGCTTGCCCTCCCGTCCGGCCACGTCGCGCCGGCCGAATATCATCCGGACGACACGGTCGACCCGTCGCTGTCGGCGGTTGTCTTCAAGCGCTCCGGCAAGGGCGACTTCACCTATGTCCTGATGCCCGGAAGCCGCGTCGTGATCGGGCCGGCGGAAACCGGCAGCAGCATTACGATCCTGACGCCGAAGCCGAAGGCGATCGATGAGCTGCGCGAGGATTTCGCACGCTGGAATCCGGCCGGCCTGGTGCGGATCGATGCCGCGCAGGTCGTCGCCAACCGCACGGCCGTGCCCTACGAGGTGCTGCCGGGCACGGCCGGGCTGATCCAGCTCATGGAGAGCGGCGCCATCGAGAAGAACCGCCAGGGCGAATTCCTGGTCAAGCGCAAGATCCGATGGCCGGCCGGCCTGCCCGGAATGATCGACGCCAAATTCCTCATCCTCAAGGGCGTGCCGTTGCCCGATGGCGATCCCGGCCGTTCACGCGTCGCCTCCGAGGACACCGGCGATCTCATCTGCAAGGGGCGCTGCCCGTGACCATCATCCTGTCGTGCCTCCGGCTCATGACGCCCGTTGCCGCGCTCGCCGGCATGCTCCTGGCCGCGCCGGCCGCGAGCGCACAGCAAAGGCCCTTGCCGGGTCCTGCGGAGCAATTCTTCTCACGCTCGATATCGCCCGGCTTGCGGCTCGAGCAGTATATCTCGGCGCTTCGCATCGAATTCCGCGTCCTCGATGCGGATCGCGACGGTGTCCTGACCGCCGCCGATCGGGACCGCATGCAGCAGCAGTTCGCCGCCGGCATGCGGGCATCGGCGATCATCCACCTCATGAGTGCCGACCTCGACGGCGACGGCGTCGTCACACGCGAGGAAGTCATCAAGTATGTGACGTCCACGGTCGGCGCCGGTGCGCCGCACGAGACCGAGGAGGCGCGCCGCCGGCGGATCGACAGGGAGGTCGCCGCGCACATGCAGGCGGATCTCAACCATGACGGCGTGATCGATGCGGCCGAGATGCAGGCCTACGCGAAACAGAACGCCAGCTTCAGACAGACGCTCACCAATCCGGCGCTCGACGCCGCGCTCACCCTCGCGACGGACGGCAAGGTCACGTTCGCCGACTACGCGGCGGCGGCCGAGCGCGTCTTCCGCGCGGTCGACACGGACGGCGACGGCACGATTTCGCAGCAGGAGCTCGATGCCTGGCGCGCGCGTATGCGGCCGCCATCGCCGACGGCGGCGCGCACAGTGCCGGTGGACCCTCGCCAGGAACGCGAGGCCGCCTGTGTCATGCCGCCGGTGCCGGCAGGCGCGAAACTGGTGCTGATCGGTACGTATCACGGCACGGGCATTTCGACGGTCGCGATCGGCTCGCAGGACGTCACGACATTGGCGGCGCGCATCACCATCGAGGACGGCACCGAGCCGCTCTACGTCGTGCTGGTCTCGGCCGCGCCCGTCATCTGGCAGTTCGATGGGGCGGTCGCACGCGTCGCGCGGGCGGTGCTCGCGTCCCCCTACTATTACTACCGTGCGCGCCTTCCCGGCATCCCGGCGGGCGTCACCGGACTTGCCCGCGAGGTGGTGAGCTTCTCGCCACGCGGCGACTGCATCAACCCGTTCGCCGATCAGCCGACGATCGACGCGGCGCTCGCGGTCGGCGCCGTGCGGCGACGCACCGGGCAGGAGCCGGCAGCTGTCGTGGCGACTCGACAAGCCGAGCACATCTGGTTGCCGTCGGCCCGGCAGGAGCACAGCGGCGAAGAGCCTCCCGACGACATGAAGAGCATGCAGATCGGGCGCTCGACCGCGCAGCTCACGACGGCGGGGGTGCGCGAGGCGTTTGCGCGCTTGTTTCCGGTCGGCGTCGTTCGCATCGACCCGGCCGCGGTGATCGCGGGCCAAGCCGTCGAGCCCTATCAGGTTCTGCCCGGGGCCGCCGGCCTTCTGCAATTGCTCGACGACGGCAAGATCGTCCCCGGCAAGGGCCAGGAACTCATCGTGCGCGACAAGATCCGCTATCCGGCCGGGCTCAGCAACTCGTACCGCATTCTTATCCCGAAGGGCGTGCCAAAGCCTGACGGCGACGCGAGCGGCATCTGTGTCGTCGTCGAGGACGAGCCGGCGCCCCCGCGGCCGGGGTGCTGACGCAACGGCCGCGCTGCGCTCACTCCGCGGCGGCGAGCCCGGTGGTCGCGGCCTGTCCCGCCCGCACGAGCTTGCCCGGCATTGCGCCGGTGTGCTCGCCGCGCTCGAAGATCGGCTGGCCGGCGCACACCGTCATCTCGTAGCCGTCGACCCGCTGCACGAAACGCCGGCCATTGGCCGGCATGTCGTGCACGATTTCGGGCTTCTGCACCTGCAGCCGGCCGTGGTCGATCAGGTTGACGTCGGCGCGCAGGCCCGGCGCAAGCCGGCCGCGGTCCTTCAGACCGAAGAAGTCCGCCGTCTCGCTGGTCTGTCGCTTGATCAGCATCTCGAGCGGAAGCTTCGGGCCGCGCACGCGATCGCGCGCCCAATGGGTGAGCATGTAGGTCGGCACGCCGGAATCGACGATCGAGGTGCAGTGCGCGCCGCCGTCGGACAGGCCGAGCAGGCAGGCCGGGTCGTTGAGCATCTCGAAGATCGGCCCATGGTCCTCGGTCGTGTAGTTCACGACCGGGAAATAGAGATACTGGTCGTCTTGAATAATAATGTCGTAGGCGACCTCGTCGGGCGGGCGGCCCGTGCGCGCGGCGATCGCCGCGATGGCCTTTTCCGGACCGGGCTCGTAATCGGGCGGATTGCCCATCACGTAGAAGCGCTCCCACTTCGTGGTCACGGCCTGGCGGAACTGGGCGAGCTTGGCCACCTCCGCCTCCGAGGGCTTCTCGGCCAGGATCTGCGCGCGCACCTGCGGATCGCGCAGGCGGCGGCGC
>Ga0126371_10000552_pt1 | contig 31092 bp, 25 predicted proteins | sample PanSoiMetaPlot_4_FD_110145 | JGI IMG/M metagenome (GOLD analysis project Ga0126371, IMG submission 110145) | Tropical forest soil microbial communities from Panama - MetaG Plot_4 | ecosystem: Environmental > Terrestrial > Soil > Tropical forest > Bulk soil | place: Panama | collected 2016-02-17 | reverse complement strand
TGGTGCCGACCGGCAGCGGCGACTTGCCGACCGGCACGCTGCGAGCAATTTTGCGGCAGCTCGGCCTGCGGCCTGAGGATCTGCATCGGAGGTGAGATGTCGCACGTATATTCCGCTCTCCTCGAGCCTGAACCTGAGGGCGGTTTCACCGTGACTTTCCCCGAAATCGGGTACGGCGCGACCTACGGCGCAACCTGGGACGAGGCGTTGCGTCAAGCCGAAGACATGCTCGAGGAGGCAATCCTCGGGATGATCGCACATGGTGAAGATGTCCCCGAGCCTGAGCCACCGACCGATGCTGCTGCGGAGGACGGCGCCTGTCGAGCGGCAGTCGCACTTCCAGCCTTGACCGCCGCGAAGCTCGAACTCTACCGCGCGATGCGCGTAGCCAAATTGCACGAGGCGCAGCTGGCCGAGCGGCTGGGCTGGCCCCCAAAAAAGGTCACCCATATCTTCGACGGCTACCACGTCGTCCGCCTCGAACACCTCGAAGCCGCGCTGGCCGCGCTTGGCCGGCGTCTCGTCGTGACCTCGGAACCGGGGTAGCGAGCGGTCACGTCTTTTCGAGATACTCTCGCAGAACCGCGTTAATCCGCGATTGCCATCCGGGGCCGGTGGCGCGGAAGCGCTCGATCACATCGCGGTCGAGGCGGAGCGCGATGAGCTTTTTAGCGGCGTCTAATTTGGGACGCCCGGGGCGCTTGGCGGGGCGGACCACCTTGCCGCCGACGGCGAACTCGGCTTTGTCGAACCACTCGTCGGTTAGCTCGGGGATGTCCTCGTATTCCTCGGGCTGGATTTCATGGGCGTCCAGCTTAGCCAAGTCGGTGTGAATAACGCGCTTGCTCCCGGTCATTGGCCTTCCTCATTGATATGACGCGGCGCCCGCCCTCGGTCGGCGTCCAGACCACGATCACCATTCGCTCCGCGAGCAGCCCAGCCGTGATGTAACGCTCTTCCGGGTAGTCGAACCGCTCATCTGGAAAGGTAAAGATTGGCCCGTCGAACACCTCCGCGGCATCGGCGAAATCGATCCCCCGCCTGCGCAGCGTTTCCGCGCGCTTTACGGGATCGAAGCTGATCCTCATTCGAGGAATATGTAGCTACGGAATTCACCAGTGCCAACGGTTTGCGCCGGTCAGCCCGGATCGGCGGCCGGTTGGTCGCTGCGCCCTGCACACAGCGGCAATCCAGGGGCCTCGCGGCGGTTGCGCTTCCGTCCGCGGCGCCGACCGCTCGCGTGAGCGCCAGCGATTCCCTCTCGCAAACGCGCGAGCAGAACGGATGCCGGCTCATCCGTCGGGTCCTGCGGTACGAGGCGGCCTTGGAAGGCGGCTTTCAGGATCGATTGGCGGAGCGCGAGCAGGTCACGATCAAATCCGGCGAACTCCTGCTCGGAAAATGCAGCTTCCTCCTCCGATCGTACGCGCTGAACAATTTCCCGCATCTCGACCAAGCTGGGTATCGGCACTCGCGTTTCGAGTAGTTGATTGAAGCTCAGGTGAGGTCTCCCAGCGCCGTAGATAACCTTCTCGAACTCCCCGCGTCCGCCGTCGCGAGCGACGAAGTAAAGTTCCAAAAATTCCGACATCTCAGGAACCGATGGCCGGATCAGGGCAACGCTCTGGCACACGAAGTAGTTATCCGCGTCAAAATCTACGCGGCAGACATCGCCTGTGTTCGCGCCAACAATCGTCACGAGCAAATCGTCTTTCCTCACCCGAGTGCGCGCTGTCTCCGGGTCTCCCACAGGCGGGGCCACGTGTTTCACGTAACTATGGTTGTAGCGCCCAGGCCGGATATTTTGGGCCATTGTGAAAATGGCTGATCCCCGGTCGTAGTACTGAGACCAATCGCGAGAGCCGCTTGTCAGATGGGATATACATTCTCTAAGCGTCGCCCAAGCCCATCCGTCGGGCAGCATCGCAGGCGAACTTGCGTCCGAGGTCGCACAGGTGGTGGAGTGACGGGTTCGGCTGGAGCGTCGCGCGGGTGACTGCCGCTCGGCGTGGATGCAGGCGAGGAGGTCGGTGCCGGTTTTCGGCGGGGCGGTTCGCCTCACGCCATTCGCGTGTCAGCTCACCGGTGACCGCGGCCTTGAGCAGCGCGCGGCGCCAGGTGTCGAGATCCTGGCGAGCGCGTCGAAGCGCGGCTTCGCCTTCGTCGATGTCGGCGAACAACTGGTCGATCTGCGCCACGATCCGACGCTGCTCCGCGGTCGGCGGGATAGGGATCGCGAATTTTGAGACCTTATCGAAGTCGATCCGCGGCCGGTCGCCCGAGGTGTCTCGCGTAGCGAAGTTTACGAAGCTCTCGGCATGGAGAGCGAATTGCACATAGCGAGCGTCGACCCCAGCCCGCGCGTTCAAGACAATAAATTCGGCAGACGCTGCCGCCCGTGCTTCGGCGATGGCGACCTTGTTAAGGTACGGTCTTAGTCGCCCATAAAGAATATCCCCAGGCTCGACGGCGTTCGCGGTACTCTTCATTTCCAGGAACCAACGGTGGCTGTTGACCTTCAACGAGCCAGGCAGAACATCGTCCATTCCGATAAAGGGAAGCCCGTTCGATCGGTCCGGTCGGATCTTTTCGCCGCGAACCGTGACAATTTCGCCTAGTTGGGCCCGAGCCCAGCCAGGAGGCAGGTCCTGGCTCATGCGGTGAGGACCTGCGGCAGTTCGTCGAGGATCGGGCGGAGGCGGTCGCCAAACAAGGCGTGGGCGCGGAGGAGGCCGCCTTGCGCGGCGAAATCGGGGGCGTCCATCAGATCCTCTGGCGTGATGTCGACATTGACGGCGATGAAGTCGCGGATCGCGAAGAGCCAGGCGCGCTGCGCCTCGGTGTAGATGCGGCCGGCGCGCTCCTCGCGGCCGAGCCACAAATTGAACCGGCCGGCGATCGTCGCCGGCAGCGGCTCCAGAGTCGCCAGCTCGCCGAGCGCGTAGCGCACCAGCATCACGATGTCGGAGAGCGCACGGGCCGGATTGCCTTTGACCCGGTCATCGTCGAGGCGCTGGTAGGCGCGCCAGATGTCGACCGGCTCCAACAGCCAGGGCGGGCGGCGCATCGCGTCGCGCAACTCCTCGATCGCGGTGCGGTCGAGCCGCCTTGTGGCTTGCGGCCGCGCGTAGAGGATCTGGAGCGCAACGAGCGTGTCGCGATGCTCGCCGAGAAATTTTCGAAAGCGCTCGACGTCATCCTGGGCGCGCGCAGCATCGTAGCCGGAGGAAATGACCGCATCGGTCGAGATCGTATCGATGCGGATCTCGGTCTGGCGCTTGATGTCTTTGAGCAGCCGGCGCAACTCGGGATCGTCGAACGGCTGGCACGCCGCTTCCTTCAGCGCCTCGGCTGCGGCTTCAGGCGTGACCCGTCGGGCGGCGGCCTCGCGCTCGATCGTGTCCGGGTCGATCGCGTCGAGCAGCTTGTGCGCCAATGCTTTCGGGTCGAGGCCGCCGGCGGCCGTGGCGACATCGGCGCGAGCTTTGCCGTCGATCTTGCAGTCGAGCGCGGCAAGCCGCGCCGCCAGGGTCGAGATCGCGTCGTCGTCGCGGCGACCGGCGGCGATGTCATCGATGAGCCGGTCGAAGCCAATCTTGCGCTCGCGGTCCAAGGGTTGCGCGACGTGCTTGAGGCTCTCGGTCACGCCGACCGCGTCGACCAGCACGAAGCGGGTTTTCTCTTCGGCATCGGGCGTCACCTGGCGCAATTGCGTCGGCATGATCGTGCGTGCGCCGCGGCCCTTCATCTGCTCGAAATAAAGGGCCGACTTCACGTCGCGCAAAAAGATCAGCACCTCCAGCGGCTTCACATCGGTGCCGGTGGCGATCATGTCGACGGTGACGGCGATGCGCGGGTTGTAATCGGTGCGGAATTGGCGAATCAGCTGCTCGGGATCGGCGCCGTCGGTCTTGTAGGTAATCTTCTTCGCGAAATCGTTGCCCTGCCCGAAGACCTCGCGCACGATGCCGACAACCTCCTCGGCATGGTGGTCGTCTTTGCAGAAAATCAGCGTCTTCGGCACCTCGCTGCGGCCGGGGAACAGTTCGGTGAAGAGGCTGTCGCGATAGGCTTCGAGCACGGTGCGGATCTGGTTCGGCACGACCACCGAGCGGTCGAGTTCTTGCCCTGTATAGGCGAGCTCCTGGTCGAGCTCCTCATAGTGCTCGGCACGGGTGCGCTTGTCGCGCACCGGGACCTGGTAGCCTTTCGGGATCGCGCCGCCGTGCTCGCCGATATCGGTGCGGATGCGGTAGATCTCGTAGGGGACGTTGACCCCGTCCGCGACCGAGCGCTCATAGGGATACTGCGCGACGAGGTTGCTGCCGAAAAACCCCATCGTGTGCAACGACGGCGTCGCGGTCAGGCCGACGATGAAGGCGTCGAAATATTCGAGCACCTGCCGCCATGTGCCGTAAATCGAGCGGTGGCATTCATCGGTGATGATCAGATCGAAACTCTCGATCGGGATCGCCGGGTTGTAACGCACAATGCGCTGCGGCTCGCTCCCGCCGGTCTCGAAGGCAGATTTCTCCTCGTCTTCTTCGGACAATTCGCGGCCGGTCAGCAGCGAATAGACGCGCTGGATCGTCGCGATGACGACCGAAGCGTCCTTGTCGAGACCGGCGGGCCCAAGCCGCTGGACATTGTAGAGCTCGGTAAACGACCGGCCGGTGCCGGGCGGGCGAAAATCCTCGAATTCGTGCCGGGTCTGGCGGACGAGGTTGGCGCGGTCGGCGAGAAACAGCACCCGCCGGAACTTTGCGTGCTCGAGCAACCGATGGCTGAACACGCAGGCGGTGTAGGTCTTGCCGGCGCCGGTCGCCATCTGGATCAGCGCGCGCGGATGGTCGGCGGCGAGCGAGGCTTCCAGGTTTCCGACGGCGTCGATCTGACACTCGCGCAGGCGCTCGGTTAGTAGTGGCGGCATCGCTTGCAGCCGCCTGCGGATTGTCACCGGCTGCGCGAGCCAGCGCCGCAACGTCTCGGGGCGGTGAAAGAAGAACACGCGGCGCGACCGCGGCGCCGGGTCGGCGTGATCGCGAAACAGGGTCTCTGTGCCGGAGGCTACATATTCGAAGCGGACCTGCCCCTCGCTGCGGACCAGATGCTCAGGCACGCCGCTCATATAGCGCGCCGCCTGGTCCGAGAAGCCCGAGAGGGTCGTGCCTTCCGGCTTTGCTTCGACGACGCCGCACAGGGCGCCGCCGACGAACAGCGCATAGTCGACGGGGCCGGACGTCGTCGGGAATTCGCGCACGGCGACGCCGAGCCCGGCGCTGCGGTTCATCTCTTCGCGCGACTGCACGAGCCAGCCGGCCGTGGTCAGCTGTTCGTCGATCGTCGCCCGTGCCCGATCTTCCGGGTGAAAAATGTGCTGCCTTCCTTCCAGGCGCCGACGTTACACGTCAGCCACGCCAAATTCGCACAATTTCGGCGATTTCGGTAGCAGCGAACGGTTAAGACGATCTGAAGATGCCAGAGCTCTGACTGACCGGTGAAATCGTCCGTCCCGCGCAAGCGGAAACCCAGAGCCTGCCCCTGGCCTGAACGGGAGGGCAGCAACGAACGGTGACCCTGGACCCCTGCTTTCGCGGGGGTGACGAAAAGGGGTATCGCCGCGCTCCGCTACAGGACTTCTTTGCCGACGGGCCGGGCGTCGAGCCACTCGCGATCCTCTTCTCTACGCTCGGCCGTGGGTGCGCATTGTGCCAGCAACTCATCGAGCGCATAGCGCCGACGCAGTTGCGGCTCCACAATCAGGCGGCGGTTATCGATTGTTGTGTGCAATAGCGTCTCGGTGCTCTGATGCATTCAAACAATCCACCCTTGTCCATCGTTTGTGCCCGGCCTCGAGCCGGGCATCCACGGAAATCGGTGAGCCGCCTGCCGCGCCTCGTAGATGGCCGGGTCGAGCCCGGCCACGAACGAATGAGTGTATCAAGTGTATCATCTGTCCGGGAAGCGAACCGCGTTCCGCGGAGAGTTGACGATATAAAGATATCTGTATATCTTTCTGTGCTGCAATCATCCCCGGAGATCAGGAATGCGCTTCACCGACTACAAGGTCGCCGACATTTCGCTTGGCCCATGGGGGCGGCGCGAGATTGCGATCGCCGAGACGGAAATGCCGGGCTTGATGGCATTGCGCGAAGAGTTCGGCGCGGCAAAGCCGCTGAGCGGCGCGCGCATTGTCGGCTGCCTGCACATGACGATCCAGACCGCGGTGCTGATCGAGACGCTGGTCGAACTGGGTGCGACGGTGCGCTGGAGCTCCTGCAATATTTTCTCGACGCAGGACCATGCTGCGGCCGCGATCGCGGCCCGCGGCATCCCGGTCTTTGCGTGGAAGGGCGAGACCGAGGAGGAATATGAGTGGTGCATCGAGCAGACCCTGCGCGGGCCCGCCGATGGTCCCTATGCGGGCTGGACGCCGAACATGGTGCTCGATGACGGCGGCGACGCGACGAAGGTCCTGCACGACAAGCATCCCGACCTCCTCGCCGGCATCCGCGGGATCTCGGAGGAGACGACGACCGGGGTCAACCGGCTCTACGAGATGGTGCGCGAGGGCACGCTCAAGGCGCCGGCCTTTAATGTCAACGACAGCGTCACGAAGTCGAAATTCGACAATCTCTATGGCTGCCGCGAGAGCCTCGTCGACGGCATCAAGCGCGCCACCGACGTTATGCTGGCGGGCAAGCTCGCCGTCGTTTGCGGTTTTGGCAATGTCGGCAAGGGGTCGGCGGCGAGCCTCAGAAGCCAGGGCGCGCGCGTCATGGTGACCGAGGTCGATCCGATCTGCGCATTGCAGGCAGCGATGGAGGGGTATCAGGTGATGACGATGGACGAGGTCGCCCCGCAGGGCGACATCTTCGTCACCGCGACCGGCAACATCGACGTCATCACGATCGACCACATGCGCCAGATGAAGGACCGCGCGATCGTCTGCAATATCGGCCATTTCGACAGCGAAATTCAGATCGACGCGTTGCGCAACTACCCGTGGGAGGAAGTGAAGCCGCAAGTCGACGAGGTCGTGTTCCCCGACGGCAAGCGGCTGATCGTGCTGGCCAAAGGGAGGCTCGTCAATCTCGGCTGCGCGACCGGCCACCCGAGCTTTGTAATGAGCGCCTCGTTCACGAACCAAGTGCTCGCGCAGATCGAGCTGTGGACCAATCACGGCAAATACGACAACAAAGTCTACGTGCTGCCGAAGCATCTCGACGAGAAGGTCGCCGCCCTTCACCTCGAAAAACTCGGCGTCAAGCTGACAAAGCTCAGCCAGGCGCAGGCGGGCTATATCGGCGTGGCATCTGCCGGCCCCTTCAAACCGGAGCACTACCGCTACTGAAAAGACGATTACAACTTTAACGATATCATGCGACAAGAATGCTCTTGCGAAGAGGTAAACGACGCCCTATGATCAGCCTCGTCGAATCGTGGTCGATCGAGGGTACGCGGTCGGCCGACACAAAGGCGGGTCGCAGTGATCGAATTGTTCGGCGCCTCATGTCTCGTCGCGATGCTCTTTTTGAGCGCTCTGTTGCTGCGCATGCGCCATCAGCTTCGCAAAGCGCGGGCCGCGGCCGCGGCCGGTCTCGAAAAGGCGCGAGGTGAGGTCGGCCAGCTGCGGCAGATGCTCGACGCCGTTCCGGTGTCGGTGTGGCGGCGCGGGCCCGATGGCACAATCGAGGATTGCAACCGCGCCTATGCGCATGCCTTAGAGACGACCCGCGAATTGGCCGTCTCGGAGCATCGGGAGCTGGCCGCCAACGCCCGCGCCGGCGAGCGCCGCCACATCGTGATCGGCGGCTCCCGCCGGCTGATCGAAATCGGCGAGGCCGACTGCGCGGCCCATCGGAAAATCGGTTTTGCCCTCGATCGCACGGAGGTGGAAACTGCAGAGGCCGAGTTGTCGCGCCACATCAATGCGCACGCGCAGGTGCTCGAAGGCATCCGCGCCGCGGTCGTGATTTACGGTCCGGACAGACGGCTCAAATTCTTCAACGCCGCTTTCGCGTCGATGTGGGATCTCGCGGAGAACTGGCTTGCTGCGGAACCCTCTTTCGAAGAGGTTCTCGAGCGGCTGCGCGAGAACCGCAAGATCCCAGAAGTCGCCGATTTCCGGGCGTTCAAAGCCGAACGGTTGGCGATATTCACCTCGCTCATCGAGCCGCAGCAGGAGATGATGCATCTGCCGGACGGCCGCGCTTTGCTGCTCTCCGTCTCGCCGCATCCGTTTGGCGGGGTGACATTCGTTTATGAGGACGTCTCCGACCGCCTGGCGCTCGAGCGCTCTTGCAACACGCTGACCCGCGTTCGCCGCGCCACTCTCGACCACCTCTTCGAGGGTATCGCCGTATATGGCAGCGACGGGCGGTTGAAACTCCACAACCCCGCCTACCTCGCGTTGTGGGGTTTGTCGGACGAGGATGTCGCCGGCGAACCGCATATCGGCGAGATTGTCGAGAAGACCCGCGCTCTGCTCGATGGCGGCGGCGACTGGACCGCGACGAAGGAACGCGCCATCGCACGCGTGACCAGCCCCGCTCTTGCGAGCGGCCCGCTCTACCGTAAAGACGGCTCGATGCTGCAGGAAGCGATCGTACCCCTGCCGGACGGCAACGTTCTGCTGACCTATCTCGATGTGACCGATACCGCACGCGTCGAGCGGGCGTTGCGCGAGCGCAACGAAGCGCTCGAAACCGCAGCGCGCCTCAAGAGCGAATTTATCGCGAATGTGTCGTACGAGATGCGCACGCCGCTAAACGCGGTCATCGGCTTTGCCGAAATCCTCAACAACCAGTATTTCGGCGACCTTAATGAGCGCCAGCTCGATTACAGCCGTGGCATCCTGGCCAGCGCGCACCAGCTCTTGGCGCTGATCAACGACATTCTCGATCTCGCGACAATCGAAGCCGGCTATATGCAGCTCGAAACCGCGCGGATCGAGGTTCGCGAGATGCTGGAAGCCGTCGTCAACCTCACGCGCGAGCGCGCGCGCAGCCGAGAGCTGTCGCTGGAACTCAATTGCCCGCCCGATGTCGGGGTGATCGAGGCTGACGAGCGGCGCATCAAACAAGCGCTCTTCAACCTTGTCTCCAATTCGATCAAATTCACGCCGCCGGGCGGGGATATAACGATCGAAGCCGCGCGGGGCGAGGACGAGTTGCTGCTGACCGTGGCCGATACCGGGATCGGCATATCGCAATCCGAGCACGCCAGAGTTTTCGAAAAATTCGAGCGCGGGAAACGGCAATCGGGCGCCGGTCTCGGGCTCGCGCTCGTCAAGAGCCTGGTCGAGCTGCACGGCGGAACGGTTGCGATAGAGTCGACGATCGGATGGGGGACGCGCGTCATCTGCCGAATTCCGGCGATGCGGCGCAACGGAGTTGGAGCCGGCATCGACCCGCATCTCGCCGCTGCCTCATCGCCCGGTGCGGACCCCGAGCCGCGCGCCGGGACGGCCAGGTGCAAGGCCGGCAGCCGGATCGCCGCATAGCGCGCGGCCGGCGGCGGGCAGCTCGCATTAGCCAAGCGACGGCTGCGGCCGTCGCGATTCGTACTGCCGCCAAGGGCAAAAAAGCGACGCGAAAGGCCGGTCGCGGCGGGAAGCGCCCGTGGCCGCCCGTGAAAACAGCATCGGTTGCGCTTCATCGCTGCTAAGCTATACAACGCCTGCGCGATGATTACCCTCGATCTGCCCGATGAAGCGGCCACTGGCGCTCTCGCCGGCGGGATCTCCCGGCTGGCGCAGCTCGGGGACATTATTGCGCTGCGCGGCGAACTCGGCACCGGCAAGACGGCCTTTGCGCGAGCCTTTATTCGCGCGCGCGGCGATCCCGAGGAGGAGGTCCCGAGCCCGACTTTCACATTGGTGCAGCTCTACGATCTTCACCCGGCAATCTGGCACTTCGATCTCTACCGGCTGCGCAGTCCCGAGGAGGCCTGGGAGCTCGGCATAGAAGAAGCGTTTGGCGACGGCATCTCGCTGATCGAATGGCCGGAGCGGCTCGATCAACTGTTGCCCAAGCGCCGCCTCGAGATCTTCTTCGCATTCGGCCGTGCTCCGGATGCGCGGCGGGCGACACTCGATCCGGGCGAGGGCTGGCGGCCACGGCTGGCGGCGATTGCGGCCGATGCCTGACCGAACCCAGCCCGCCGTCTCAGCCAAAGCGCCTCTCCCCTTCCGTCTAGCAAGCGACGATCCCGACCCGCGAAAGCGGGCCATGAGGGCGTTTCTCGAGGCGAGCGGCTGGCGGAATGTCGAGCCTCTGCCTCTGGCGGGCGACGCCTCCTTCCGGCGCTATTATCGCCTCCAGCGTGACGGCCGGCGTGCGGTCCTGATGGATGCGCCGCCGCCGCAGGAGGACGTCGCATCGTATGTGGCGGTTGCGAGATTGTTGCGCGACCTCGGGCTCAGCGCCCCCGAGATTTTCGCGCAGCACCGCGCGCACGGCTTTCTGCTGATCGAGGATTTTGGCGATGACACCTACACGCGGCTTCTCGATGGCGGCGCTGATGAGTGGGACCTCTACGCTCTGGCGGTCGACACGCTGATCGAATTGCAGCGCGCCGCCGAACGGCGCAGCTCCTTCGAGTTGCCGCCTTACGATATCGGGCGGCTGCTCGCAGAAGCATCCTTGCTGGTGGACTGGTACGCGCCCGCCGCGCTGCGCTCGCCGTTACCCGACGCGCTGCGCGAGGAGTATCTCGCTCTATGGCGCGCAGTGCTGCCGCAAGCAACAATCGCCCCGCCTACGTTGGTATTGCGCGACTATCACGTCGACAATTTGATGTTGCTGGCCGACCGGCGGGGCGTGCGCGGTTGCGGCCTTCTCGATTTTCAGGACGCGGTTTGCGGACCGCACAGTTATGATTTGGTCTCGCTCCTCGAAGACGCGCGGCGCGATGTCCCCGCGGAGCTGCGCAAGGCGATGAGCGAGCGCTATTTGGCGGCCTTCCCAGAGCACGATCGCGCGAGCTTTTGGCGCTCGGCGGCGATCCTCGCGGCGCAGCGCAACTGCAAGATCCTGGGCATTTTCACGCGCCTGTGGAAGCGCGACGGCAAGCCGCAATATCTCTGCCATATCCCGCGTATCTGGCGGCTGCTGGAAGACGACCTCGCGCATCCCGCGCTCGCCCCGATGCGACAATGGCTCGACCATCACTTGCCGCGCGCGGTGCGGCAGATCCCCGCCAGCCGCAGCGCGGCATGAACATCCCGCCGCGTTCGGCAATGGTGCTCGCAGCCGGGCTCGGCGCGCGGCTGCGCCCGGTGACCGAAACCCTTCCGAAACCTCTCATTGAGATAAACGGCCGCACGCTGCTCGATCACGCCATCGACCGGTTGGTGCTCGTCGGGGTCGAGCGTGTCGTCGTCAACCTCCACCACAAGGCCGCTATGGTCGCCGCCCAGCTCAGCCGCCGCGCTACCCCCCGCGTCGAGATCTCGGAGGAACCGGAGCTCCTCGACACCGGCGGCGGGATCAAGCGCGCTTTGCCGCTGCTGGGCGAAGCTTTTTTTGCCGTGAATAGCGACGTGTTCTGGCTCGACGGCAAGGATCATGCCCTATTGCGCCTCGCCAGCGGGTTCGATCCCGATCACATGGACGCCATCTTGTTGCTGCAAAGGACCGTAACGGCGGTCGGATACGAGGGCAGCGGGGATTATTTTCTCGACGCTTTCGGCAAACCGCGCCGTCGCCGCGAGCACGAGGTGGCCCCTTATCTGTTCGGCGGGATCCAATTGCTCCACCGTCGACTTTTCGATGGCGTTCCGGAGCGCACCTTCTCGCTGGTCCGGCTGTTCGACCGTGCCGAAGAGGCCGGCCGTCTGCGGGCGATCGTCCACGACGGCGAGTGGTACCACATCGGCACGCCGGAAGGTTTGGCCGCGACCCGCGAAAGGCTATCGTCTCGCCGCATCGAGCGCTAGTCCCGGCGGAGGCGAGCCGGATGCGGCAAAACCTCTATACGATCGCGCCTGAGCGCCCGTTTCTGGCGACCCTCGCCGATGGGCTCATCAGCATGACGGCCGGCGATCCGCTGTTGCTGCCGCGGGTTACGATACTTTTGCCGACGCGGCGCGCGGTTCGCTCGCTGCGCGAGGCGTTTCTGCGCGCCACCGCTGAAGGCAGGCCGCTGTTGCTGCCGCGGATGCGGGCGATCGGCGATCTCGATTCGGAAGAACTCTCGCTCACCGACGGGCTGGGAGACGAGGGTTCGCTCGCCGTGCCGCCGGCAATTCCCGAACTGCGCCGCCGGCTGTTGCTGACGCAGCTCGTGCTGCGCTGGAGCGAAAGGCGTAACGGAGAGCCGCTCTTTCCCGGTCAGGCTGCCGCGCTTGCCGCCAGTCTTGTCCGCCTGCTCGACCGCGTCGCCACCGAGGGCGCCAGCTTCGAGCGCATCCACGACCTCGTCCCGGCAAATCTCGCGGAGCATTGGCAGACCGTCCGTCGCTTCCTCGAAATATTGCCGCGGCATTGGCCCGACATACTCGCCGCCGAGGGTGCGCTCGACCCGGGCGAGCGGCGCAACCGCTTGCTCGCGCAGCAAGCGGCACTCTGGCGCCGCTCGCCGCCGCGCGATCCAGTTGTCGCGGCGGGATTGACGGGGGGTGTTCCGGCAATGACGGAGCTTCTTTCGGTGGTCGCCGAACTCGAGCGTGGCGCTGTGATTCTGCCGGGCCTTGACCGCAGCCGCGATGATGAGGAATGGCGCGCAATCGAAGAAGACGAAGCGCATCCGCAGCATCTGATGGCGGATTTGCTCAGAACGCTGGGCCTGACTCCTGCGCAGGTGCGCGACTGGCCGCCCGAGCGCGCCTGTGGTCAGGCTCCGGATTTTGCCGAATTATCCGACCTCCCGTTATTTTCCCGATTAGCTTCTGCCAGCAATGTCCCGAACCCCGACTGGGATGAGAGCGGCCGCGTGCAGCGGCTTTGGCTCGTCGCCGAGGCTCTGCGGCCGGCGGATACGACCGGGTACTGGCGCCGCCTGCCGCCGCAACCTGCTGACGCGCTCGTCGGGGTCAGCCGCTTCGATTGCCTGAGCCCGCACCACGAAGCGCTGACGATCGCGCTGCTGCTGCGCCGCCAGCTGGAGACGCCCGGCGCCACCGCTGCGCTCGTAACCGCCGATCGCGAACTTGCCCGCAGGGTGGCCGCCGAGCTGCGCCGCTGGGAGGTCGAAATCGACGATTCCGCCGGTTTACCGCTCAACAGGACGCCGCCCGGCGCCTTCTTGCGTCTCACCCTCGAACTCGCCGAAAGCGAGCTTGCCCCGGTGCCACTGCTGGCCGCGCTGAAGCATCCGCTCGCGGCGGGCGGACTGCCCGCCGCGGCCTTTCGCGACCTCGCCCGCCAACTCGAACAGGCGATCCGGGGCCCCCGGCCTGCCCCGGGGTTTGCCGGCCTGGCGGCCGCTCTCAATGGTGCGAACCGGCGTCTGTCTCGGTTTGTCGACCGGCTGCAAGCCTGCCTCGGCGGGCTGCCTGAGTTACTCGCTGCGGACTCGGTGCCGCTCGCTCGTCTGATCGCTTCGCACATCGAGGCGGCCGAGCGGCTCGCGGCTACCGCCGCCGAGAGCGGCGGCGAACGCCTCTGGCGCGACGCAGCCGGCGAGGTCGCCGCGCGCTTCTGCCACGAGCTGCTCGATGCCGTCCGCGATTTTCCTCTCTTGCCCGGGCGCCATTACCCGGCTCTGTTCGATGCGCTAGCCGCCGATGTCGCGGTGCGCCCCGCGTTTGGACGCCACCCGCGACTGGCGATCTGGGGCTTGCTCGAAGCGCGCCTGCAACACGCCGATCTGATCGTGCTTGGCGGGCTGAATGAAGGCAGCTGGCCGCCAGTGGCCGAACATGACCCATGGATGTCGCGCCAGATGCGTCGAGCGTTCGGTCTCGCTGCGCCGGAGCGAGCAATCGGCATCGCTGCCCGTGATTTCATGCAAGCTTTTGGCGCTCCCGAAGTGGTGCTCACGCGTGCGGCGAGAAGCGAAGGCGTTCCAACGGTGCCGTCACGATGGCTGCTGCGGCTCGAAGCTCTGTTGCGCGCCGTCGGCCTCGATGAGGCGCTTGTTCCGGACGACGCGATCTGCGACGCCGTCGCGTTGCTCGACGAAGCCGAAGCGTACCGGCCGCTGCCGCCACCCGAGCCCCGTCCGCCGGTCGCAGCCCGGCCGAGAACGCTTCCGGTGACGCAAATCGAAGCGTGGCTGCGAGATCCCTATGCGATCTATGCCCGCTATATCCTGGGGCTGAAGGCGCTCGAGGAGCTCGATGCCGACCCCGGCCCGGCCGAACTCGGAACCATAATCCACCGCACGCTCGAAAAGTTCGTCCGCGCTTTCCCACGCGAGCTTCCCGCCAACGCTGAGGCAGAGCTACTGCGTATCGGCCGGGAGCAGTTCGGAGCAACTCTGTCGCGCCCCGGCGCTTGGGCTTTCTGGTGGCCCCGTTTTGAACGGATCGCCCGCTGGCTGCTCGTCGAGGAGAGGGTACATCGGTCGGCAATCATCGAGAGCCTCAGCGAATGCACGGGAAGCTGGACGTTTCTCGCGCGGGGCGGACCCTTCACGATCACCGCCAAGGCCGATCGCATTGACCGCCTTGGCGATGGCAGCTTTCTGCTCGTGGATTACAAGACCGGCGGTGTGCCGTCGCCGACGGCCGTGAGGGCAGGGTTTGCCCCGCAGCTACCGCTTGAGGGTGCGATCCTGCGGGATGGCGGCTTTGGCGGCATCAGCGGTCAACCGGCGGCGCTGGAATACTGGCGGCTCTCCGGTGGCCGGCCAGCCGGTGAGCGCCGTCCGATTGATGATGGTGAGCCTAGCGTGCTGATCGATCGCGTGGTCGCCAGGGTGAAGGCGCTGATTGAACGGTTCGATGACCCCGACACGCCCTATCTCGCGGTCCCGTTACCGCGCTGGGCCCCACGCTTTTCCGATTACCGGCAGCTCGAGCGGATCGCCGAAAACGAGGCCGAGGAATGAGCGGTCGCCTCGGCACGCATCGCGCGGTCTCCGGACCCATCACGCCGCCGTCGTCGTCCCGGCGCAGGCCGGGACCCAATTCTCCGGGGCACGGGCCTCCCACGGCTGGTAAGGCGGTGCAATTGCTTGAGTTGTTCGCGGCGGTGGAAGGCTGGGTCCCGGCCTGCGCCGGGACGACGAGCTCTGTCCGCATTTCTTTATGCTCTTCAGCTGGGCTATGACGCCATTCGGAGATGCCGATACCGCCCAGCGCGCGGCGGCCACCCCGAGCGCCTCGGTCTGGGTTTCTGCTTCTGCCGGAACCGGCAAGACGCGGGTGCTCATCGACCGGCTGCTGCGGCTCATGCTCGACGGCACCGATCCAGGGCGTATTCTGTGCCTGACGTTCACACGCGCCGCCGCGGCCGAGATGGCCAACCGGCTCAATGAAGAGCTGGCAAGATGGGCGACGGCAAAACCAGAAGAACTCGCGCAAATATTGCAGCGGCTGACAGGACGCCCGCCGGAGGAAGCCATCCTTGCGTGGGCGGGGCAACTCTTCGCGCGGGTTCTCGACACGCCCGGCGGGATCAAGATCGCAACCATCCATGCCTTCTGCCAAACGCTGCTCCGGCGGTTCCCGCTGGAGGCGGGAGTGCCGACGGAATTCGTCGTGATGGACGAACGCAGCGCGAATGAGGCGCTCATCGAGGCCGGCGAACGCGTCGTCGCGGCCGCACGTGATGGCAATGATCCTGGCCTAGCGGGGGCCTTGGCGCTGGTTGCTCGCCACGCGCCCGAGGAACGTTTCGGAGCGTTGATGGCGGCGATCGCCGCCGAGCGAGAAAAGCTCCGGCAGACGCTCGCCGGCGGCCACGCGAAACTGCAGGCTGAGTTACGCGCCGCGCTCTCATTGTCGGCCGGAATGAGTGAGGAAAGGCTCGTCGCCGATTTCTGCGCCGAAGGCGCCTGCGACGAGATTGGCTTGCGGGCCGCAGCGGCGGCGTTGGCCAGCGGATCACGTACCGATCGGGAGCGCGGGGCGATCGTCGCGGCGTGGTGCGAGGCTCCAGGGCGGCGGCAAGAGACGCTGGCAACCTATGTCAGCGCTTACCTGACCGAAAAGGCCGAAATCCGCCCGCGTCTGCTTACACAGGGCGCTGCTTCCGCGGCCGCTCGCGATGTCCGATTGGTCCTCGCTTCTGAGGCGGTGAGGGTCAAGAAATTTCGCGAAACGCAGGCGGCGCTGGCGGTGGTCGAGGCGAGTTGCGCCTTGATTAGGCTCGGCGGTGAGCTGATGCAAACCTATGACGACCGCAAGCGGGCGCAGGGCTTGCTCGACTACGACGACCTCGTGTCAAAGACGCTCGATCTGCTGCAGCGGCGCGAGGCGGCACATTGGGTGCTGTTCAAGCTCGATGGCGGTCTCGACCACATCCTGATCGACGAGGCGCAAGACACCAACCCCGAGCAGTGGGAGATCGCCGCCGCGCTCGCCGAGGAGTTCTTTGCCGGGGAGAGCGCAGGCGCTCGCCATCGTACGATCTTCGCCGTGGGCGACGCGAAGCAGTCGATCTTCAGCTTCCAACGCGCCGATCCGCGCGTTTTCTTGAGAATGCGGCGGCACTTCGAGCAACGCGTTGCAAACGCCCGCGAGGACTGGCGGGTCGTGCCACTGGAGATTTCCTTTCGCTCGACTGAGCCGGTATTGCGGGCGGTCGATTCGGTTTTCCAGCATCAGGGCGCGCGCGACGGCGTGGTTCTCGGCGGCAGTGAGATCCGCCACATTACCGCCCGCGGCGGGCATGCCGGGCTTGTTGAATTGTGGCCGCCGGCATTGCCGCAAACGGAAGAACCCCCCGATCCGGGCGAGTTACCGATCACGCGCCATCGCATAACGGAGCCCCGCACCCGGCTCGCTCTCGCGATCGCGGCGACGATCCGGCGTTGGCTCGATGATGGAGAGATGTTGCAAGCTCGCGGCCGGCCGGTGCATCCCGGGGATGTCATGGTGCTGGTGAGGCGCCGCAACCAGTTCATCGGCGAGCTGCTGCGGGCGCTCAAACAGCGCGACATTGCGGTCGCCGGCGCTGACCGGCTGGTCTTGACCGAGCAGCTCGCCGTTCAGGACCTGATTGCACTGGGCCGGTTTCTGCTGCTGCCGGAGGACGATCTGACGCTCGCGACGGTGCTGAAGGGTCCGTTTTTTGGCATCAACGAAGACACGCTGTTCGATCTCGCTTACGACCGCGGCGAGCAAAGCCTGTGGGACCGGCTGCGGGCGCGAGCGGCGTGCAGCGCCCGGCTGCGCGGGGTCGCGGAGCGGCTTTCGGCTTTGCGGGCGCGTGCCGATTTCGTCCCGCCTTACGAACTTTTCGCCGAGATCCTCGGCGCGGGGGGCGGGCGGCGGGCTCTGCTCGAGCGCCTCGGAACCGAGGCCGAGGATCCGGTCGAAGAGTTCCTCGGCTTGGCGCTCGCCTACGAACGCGGCCACCCACCCTCGCTGCAGGGCTTTCTCCATTGGCTGGTGGCCGGCGACGTCGAAATCAAACGTGACTTGGGGGCGCGACAGCGTGACGAAGTGCGCATCCTGACCGTGCACGGCGCCAAGGGGCTCGAGGCTCCGATCGTGTTCTTGCCAGACACGATGCAAGTGCCGAAGCCGCCGGAGGCCCTGTTGTGGTCAGAGCCCGACGGGTTGCCACTCTGGTGCCCGCGGCAAGATCTTTCCGTTCCATTCTATGCCGGCCAACGGGACGCGTTGCGTGCACGCCACTTGCAGGAATATCGCCGTCTTCTTTACGTCGCGCTCACCCGGGCCCAGGACCGGCTGTACATCTGCGGCTGGCAAACGCGAGCCCCTAAGGCCGAGAACTGCTGGTACAGCTTCTGCCGGACAGGTCTCGCCGAGATCGCCCGAGCGTTCTCCTTCGACACGACGCCGCTAATCGGCCGCGACGGGTGGTGTGGCGAGGGGCTGAGGCTCGCCGGCGCGCAAACCGTCCCGCCGGTTGAGGAACGTCCGGCGATCAAAGCTCGGGCGAGCGGCTCGCTGCCCGGTTGGGTCAGGCGGCCGCCCCTGCCGGAACCCGACCCGCCAAAGCCGCTCGCCCCGTCGCAGCCCGATGGGGAAGAGCCGGCCGTCCGGTCGCCGCTCGCCGCGACCGGGCGCGACCGCTTCAAGCGTGGTCTTCTCGTCCATCGGCTGCTCCAGTCCCTGCCCGAATTGCCGGACCCTGAGCGCGACATCGCAGCGCAGCGCTTTCTGGCGCTGCCGACCCATGCGCTCGCGATCGCTGAGCAGGACGAGATACGGCGCGAAACCTTGGCAGTGTTGCGCCATCCCGAATTCGCCGCGCTGTTCGGCGCGGGCTCATATGCCGAAGTGCCGCTCGTCGGACTGATCCCTGTTCGCGCTGGGAGCAGCCATGCCGTCTCTGCGCAGATCGATCGCCTCGTCGTAACCGAGGACCGCGTGCTGATCATCGACTACAAGACCTTGCGGCCGCCGCCAGCTAGCGAGCGGGAAGTGGCGCCGGTCTATTTGCGCCAACTGGCTATTTACCGGGCGGCCCTTGCGCAGCTTTACCCCGCACGCGAGATCCGCTGCGCTCTGCTGTGGACGGAAGGTCCGCGGCTGATGCTGATCAGCTCCGAGGCTCTTGCGGGCTACGCGCCTTGACGCGGCTTTTTCGGCTCCCCTAATCTCAGCGGGAATTAGCCGAAGGAATTATTCTATGAAGCCGATCGCCGTCACCGACAGCAATTTCGACGCCGAGGTGCTCCGCGCGAGCGGGCCGGTTCTCGTCGATTTCTGGGCCGAATGGTGCGGCCCCTGCAAGATGATCGCGCCGTTCCTGGAAGATCTCGCGGCCGATATGGCCGGGAAGCTGACCGTCGCCAAAGTCAACATCGACGAGAACCCGCAAACCCCGATGAAATATGGAGTGCGGGGCATCCCCACGGTCATCCTGTTCAAGGCGGGTCAAGTCGCCGCGACGAAAATCGGCGCGCTGCCCAAGAGCAAACTCTACGAGTGGGTCGAGTCGGTACTCTGATGCCGTCCGCCGAACGATCGCCGCTTTTCTAGCCGCCGTCGATAGTCCGCCATCGACGGAAAAACCGGGATCTGAGCATCAGCGATGAACTTATCGCCGCTACCGGTCGTTCGCCGCCCGTGCTGCGAGCGCTTGATAGCGCTCGAAATCAAAGTGATGAGTCCTGGTGTCGAGCCGCACTTTGAGATTGCTTCGTCGCTCCGCTCCTCGCAATGACGGTCTTCACTCGGGTCGTTGCGACCCCCGGACAGCCGGCCCTGGCGAGCCGTTCCGGGGGGAAGCAATCTCAGCGCCGCAGGTCGGATATCAAACGTCTCGGTCGCGCCAATAGGTCAAAGTCTGCGAAAATCGGGGTTTACCGCGCCCGGCGATGAAAATTGCGTTTCTTACACATCACGACCCGCGCCACAGGCGGTCGTGGTCGGGAACACTATTTTACATGCTTCGGGCGATGGAGAAGCATTGCGGCGAGGTCGTTTCGCTGGGGCCGGTGGGTCAGGGCTGGTCTTTGGCGAGAAAGGCGGCCCGCCGTGCTGCCCGCATTGTATTTCGGCAAAACATAGATGATTTACACACGATCGCGCTCTCCAAGGCGTGGGCGTCCCTCTTCGAAAGACGGCTTGCGAGGGTGGGGTCTGACATTGTGTTTGCTCCGGTAGCCTCAACCGAGATTGCCTTTTTGAGGACGGAGCTGCCTGTAGTATATTTTTCCGATCTGACTGCTAGGCTGTACCGCGACTATTTCGCAGGCTTGACCGGCCTCTCGTCGTGGTCAATAGAGCAGACGGAAGCCCTCGAATGGCGCGCTCTTCACCGCGCGGACCACATCGTCTACAGCTCGGCCTGGGCGGCGCGTTCGGCAATACAGGACTACGACGTTCCGACGGAGAAAGTCAGCGTTTTCCCACTGGGCGCCAATCTGGACGAAGTGCCCACCGGGGATGAGATCGCGGCGGCGCGAAACCGGCGTCAGGAGGGCGAGTGCCGCTTACTATTCATTGGCGTCGACTGGGAACGGAAAGGCGGCGATCTGGCATTGGAGGCGATGCGCGAGCTTCGAGCTCTCGGGATTAATGCAACCTTGACAGTCGTCGGATGCTCTCCTCCGGAGGGCATTAGCGATCCGAACGTGCGTATCATCCCTGTGTTGGACAAGGGGACGCCGGAAGGTCGCCAACAATTTCATCGGCTGTTTCTCGACTCGCACTTCATGCTGTTCCCCACGCGACGAGACGCCTCTCCGATCGTGTGCTGCGAAGCCAGCGCTTTTGGATTGCCTTCGATCGTTCCGGATGTCGGCGGTCTCCCCGTATGGCACGGCCAAAACGGTCTCAAACTTCCCGCCAATGCTCCTGCCGCTGAGTACGCCAATGCCGTTCAGTCGCTATGGAACGATCCGGCTGCCTACCGCGAACTCGCGGGGTCAGCGCGCCGCGTTTATGACGATCGCGTGAACTGGGACGCGTGGGGGCGTTCAATGGCCGATGTCTTCAACGCGGTGTCGCAGGCCCGGCGATCTGTGCGACGGATGCAAAAAGCTGGGCGACCGGCTCGCGCGGCAGATCGCGGGTAATGAAGACGAGCCGCGATTGCCGGTCGGTTCCCGGCCAGTCTTCCAGCTCGACCGGCGGATGAGCGATATGCTGCACGAACTGCACGACGACCGGGCCCTGGCACTCCTGCACGGCTATCAGCCCCTTGACGCGAAGCAGATCAGGACCGCGCAGCGCCGTCAATACCGCCATCACCTGTTCGAAGCTCGCCCAGCAGAGCGGCTGTTCGAAAAACAATGAAAAGCTGCAGAGCCCGTGGGTGTGCTCGACATCGGCATCGCCTCGGTCAAGGCGTGTCGGCATGCTAAGCGGCTCGTCGAGCAGAAAAGACGGCGAGATTTCGCCATTGACGGCGACCGTGACTGGGGCAGTGCTGAGCGCGGCGATGCGTTCGACTAGGCGCTCGCTCGCTGCAGGCTCGGCGAGATCGCTCTTGCTGACGACAATCCGGTCGGCGAGTGCCAACTGCTTTCTTGCCTCCGGCATCCGCGCGAGATTGCCTTCGCCTCCCAACGCGTCGATGACTGCGACCAGAGCCTGCAGGTAGAATTCGCGGCCGAGCCCACGGTCGGTTGCAAAGGTCTGCAATACCGGACCGGGATGAGTCCCGACGTCTCGATCACGATGCGTTCGAAGCTCGGCACGGCGCCGCGGGCGCGGTCGGCGAACAATTCCCGCAAGGTCTCCTGCAGATCGGTTCGTATATTGCAGCAGAGACAACCATTGCCGAGCAGCACGGTCACATCGCTGCTGGACCGCAACAGGGCATTGTCGATGCCGATTTCGCCGTATTCGTTGACGATGACGGCGGTATTGGCGCCCTCCGGCTTCTCGAGCAGCGCGCGGATCAGGGTCGTCTTGCCGGAGCCGAGAAACCCGGTGACCGCGATGACCGGCAGCCGCGGCCCGCGCGGCCGCCGCTGACGGCGCCCGAAGGGCCCCGTCTCAGAAGTCCATCTCAAGCGTGTAGAGGCCGCCAACATGCCGGTCGACGGTGTAGACGACCTGGCGCTCGTCGACAAAGACATCGTTTATCTGGATCGCGCCGGTCGGCGAACGTTCCGGCGCGGCCGGTACGAAATACCCGACTTCCTGCGGCTGGTACGGATTGGAGGTATCGTAGGCCCGCAAGCCGCCATTGAAGAACGTCGCGAGTACGATCGTCTCCGACTTCCATGTGTTCGGTTTTGGCAGGTTTTCATAGAGGTTGTGCGCGCCGTAACGGCCGCCGCGCCGCTGAAACGCGTCGAGCGGCGGCAGCGGACAGGTCGCGATCGGCACCGGGTTGGTCTCCGTCCGCCCGTCGACGATCCACACGAGCTTCGGCCAGTCGCCGCCTTCGATGCGCACGCATTCATCGCTGACGATCAAGAGGTTGCGGTCGAAGAACGGCACGACCGTATGCGTGAAGCCGTGATAGGGAGGGTGGTAGTCCCAGCGTGAGATCATCTTCGGGTGCCCCTTATCGGAGATGTCGAGGATGATCAAGCCGCCATCGATATAGCCTAGATAGGCCCGGTCGGGACGCTCGGGGTACACATTCGTGTTGTGCGGGCGAAAGCCGGTATCGGCGCCCTCGGGATGGCGCTTGGGGGGCGGCTCGCTGTCGCCCTGTCGCGTGCCCGGCAGCCACCAGCGGCCTACCTCGACAGGCTTCGATGGGTTTTTGATGTCGAAAACGCGGTAGAACTGGTCGTCCTTCGGATGGGTGGGCGTGAAATCCGGCGCGCCCGAGCTCATGTGGATGTATTCGCCGTCGGCGAACCACAATTGATGCACGCCGCGCGAGTGCGCGCCGGAACAGTCGAAGAAACAGATCGAGCGAGGCTTTTCCGGCACCGAAATATCGAACAGCTCGAAGCCTGCAGGCTGCTGGCCGTGCTCTTTCGTCTGATAAGCGACGGCCATGAGGTCGCCAACCGTCTCGAGAGAGTTGGAGCGCATATGCGACTGCGGCAAGTCGGCGCGGGCAACGATCCTCGGGGATCGCGGATCGCTGACATCCACGGCGGTGAAATTCTTCGGTGCGCTTTCATGTGCGAGCCACAGGACGCGGCGCCCATCCTTGGCGATCTGGATCGACATCCCTTCGCCGATGCCGCCGAAACCGTCGAGTTCGTGATGCGCTAGCTGCCGAAAATTCCAGATCGCCGTGTCCGCCATTTGTGATTTCTCCCTCTGACCGCCGCGGATCGAATCATTCTGTGGCGGCCGCCGTCAAGGGCGGCGCTTGACGGTAGGCTAGTCCACCTTATCCTTCGACTCTACGGAGCGCGCGCCATGCAGTTCGGGCTACAGTTTTTCCCTGATGTGAAACCGGAGCAGAAATCGGGCGCGCAATATTTCGAAGAGGCATTGGCGCTCGCTGAGGAAGGTGACGGGCTTGGGTTCACGCATGTCCGCATCGTCGAGCATTATTTCCACTATTACGGCGGTTACAGCCCGAACCCGATCGTGTTTCTAGCGGCGGCGGCACAGCGTGCGCGTCATGCCCGTTTGGTGACGGGAGCCGTGCTGCCGGTCTTCAACCACCCGTTAAAGCTCGCCGGCGAGATCGGGATGCTCGATGCGATCAGCGGCGGGCGGCTCGATGTCGGGTTCGCCCGCGCCTTTCTGCCGCACGAGTTCCGCCGCTTCGGTCGCTCGCCCGACGAGTCGGTGGCCCGCTTCAGAGAGGGAATGGAACAGGTCGAACTATTGCTGACGCAGGAGAATGTGACACATCACGGCCGTTTTCATGTGATCGAGAACACGACGTCGCTGCCTCGCCCGACCCAGAAGCCGCGACCGAAATTTTATGTCGCGGCGCAGAACACGCCGGATTCCTTCACCTTTGCCGGGCATAAGGGTTATTCGGTGATGGCGATCCCCTTGACCGGCGCGGCGATGCGGCCGCTGCTCAAGGCCTATCGCGCGGCGTGGAAAGAGGCCGGCCATCCCGGCGACGGCGAAGTCATGCTGGCCTTTCACATGTTCTGCGCCGAAGACGGTGAAAAGGCCCGGGCATTGGCCTCACCGTTTCTCGACTCCTATCTGCACTCGATCGTCGAGGCCGCCGGCGGTTGGCTCGACGGGCGGGTTTCGGCGGATTACCCGGGCTACGACAAGATGATCGCCAAATTGCGCGATACATCTGCGGCCGACCAGATCGCGAACGGCGCGGCCTGGATCGGCTCCCCCCACGAGATCATCGGGCAGATCCGCCGCACTGAGGAGGAATTCGGCTCCTACGAGCACGCCTCATTGCAGGTCAATTTCAACATGGTCCCGCTCGGGAGTGCGCTGACTTCGATGCGGCTCTTCGCCGAGCGCGTCATGCCGCACTTTACCGGAGCGCGGTAATCTGGTTGCTATGGAACGCCACCGTGGAAGGGATGAGCGATGCGCAAATTCATCATCGAGCGCGAACTGCCGGCGATCGGCAGCGCCGAGCGCCAGGCTCTGCGCGAGGCCGCGCAAAAGTCGAATGCGACATTGAAAGAACTCGGCCCCGACATCCAATGGGTCGAGAGCTATGTCGCTGCCGACAAGACCTTTTGCGTCTATCTGGCACGCGACGAGGAGATCATTCGCGAGCATGCCCGGCGCAGCGGCTTCCCGGCGAATAAAATCACCGAAGTCCGCCGCATGATCGACCCGACGACGGCGACAGAGCCGCATTGACCTCACCCCCACCCTAACCCTCCCCCGCTCGCGGGGGAGGAAGTAAAGGGCAGAGCTTAATTGAGGTGATAGAGCCGGGTGACGTTATCGACCGTGATCTTTTGGCGCACGCTCGGCGAGATCGCGGCGAGGTTGCGGCCGAGCACTTCGTGCGAGTTCGGCCAGATGCAGTCGGGGTGCGGGTAATCGGCGCCCCAGATGATGTTGTCTTCGCCAATCAGCGGGATGATCGGTTCGAGATACTGGTCCTGCTGGTAGGTGACGTAGCCCTGGCGGCGGAAGTAGTCGCTCGGCTTTAATTTGAAGCCGAGGTCCTTCGCGCGGTCGGCATATTCGGTGTCGAGGCGGTCGAACACATAGGGCAGCCACGTCACGCCCGACTCGCCAAGGACGAAGTTGAAGTCCGGGTATTTCTCGCAGGCGCCCGAGGCGAGCAATGAGACCAGCACCTCCATCGTGTCGAGCTGGAAGAGCGCCGAACGCACCAGGCGCCACTGCGTGAAATACTTCTTCTCCATTTCCGGTGTGTCGGGCGCGCGCAATGCTTTAAAGCCGGTCGAGTGAAACGAGATCGGAAAGCGGCACTCGGCGGCGGCCTCCCACAGCGGATACCACTCATGCGTATAAAGCGGCGGGGTCATGCGCTTGAAGGCGAGATCGCCGCCGTGCAGCCCCATCTTCGCGCAGCGCCGCACTTCGGCAGCTGCTTCGATCGGATCGGTATTGGGAACGATCGCGAGAGGAAATACGCGGTTCGGGTCGCTGCGCTTGGCAAAATCCGCGACCCAGTCATTGTAGGTCTTGTCGGCCCAGGCGCGCAGCGACGCGTCGCCGATGAGATCGTTGATCATCAGGCAGCCATAGACGACCTCCGCCGCAAGCCCGTCCCGATCCAGATCGGCAAGGCGCAATTCCGGCGTCGTCGGGCGCGGTTTGGCGCCACGGCGCGAGCTCCATTCGAAGCCGAGGTCCTTCATCTCGTCGATATGGCCGAACATGCCGCGCTGATAGGGCAGAAAGCCGGGGCCGATGCCGTTCCACATCCCCTTGTCCTGCGCCTCGACGAACCAGTGGAGGCCGTCCTCCATTTCCTCGACGCGCGGCGCCAGCAATTTCCATCTCTGGGGTGCCTCCGACGACCACAAATCGGGCGGCAGATAGGTGAGGTCGATGTGGTTGTCGCCGGAGATCAGCTTGTCTTGCATGATCGAAGTTCCCTCGTGCTCCTCCGCAGAATATCAAAAGGCAACGTAAGCCTGACTGACTATCAGCGCTACACGGAATCGCTTGCGTGCAGCGCTCGCCTGATCTGCATTTTGGAAGATCGCCCTCTCCGCGCTTCGGCGGCCTGGGGCGGCCATGTCAGGTTTGCAACAAGTCCGAGTTCTGTAACGAGCCAGGGAACTTTTTGGATCATGGTTGTTACAATGACCGATTTGCGGGGGAGATCGACTTGTACAGGGCGGATCGGGGGTTTGGGGAGCCGTTCTTTTCAGAACCAACAACCCAGAGGTAATCGAAGGAGCCATTATCAAGCGCACTACCCGACTGCACTGGACCAAACAAGCAGCAATGGACGAAGTGCTGGAATGGCTACGAGAGCTACCGCAAATTGACCCCAATACGGTCGATTGGCAAGAGACCGAGGATTTTGTTATTGGTCGTTTTATCAACGATCCCCTTCATGTTGCCGTGATTAGCTCCATCTTTCTTCCGCTTGGTAAACCGCCTCCAATGAAATAAGTATTCGTCAATCTCATCACCTCAAAAGGGCCCGAGCGGCGACACCACGTCTCCGAGTTCGCGTCTTACGCCGGCAGGACCACTGGCGCTCGCGATTGCCGCGCCTGCCGCAGCACGAGAAACCCGATAACCGAGAGGTTCGCTAGGTTGAAGAATGCGCCAGCGGCAAAAGCCGGCGCGTAGAAGCCGAAATGGTCGTAGAGTGCGCCGGCAAACCAGCCGCCGAACGCCATGCCGGCCATGCCGGTGAAGAGCAGCGTCGGGACGCGCCAGGACGCCTCCGCCGACGGGAACAACTCGCGGATCGCCACGACATAGGCCGGGATGATGCCGCTGAAGCCGAGGCCATAGACGGCGGAGACGGTAAACAAGCCCGACTCGTTCTGGGTCACGACAAACGCCCCGATCGCAAGGGCCTGACAGGCGGAGCCGGCGAACACGGCGCCGAGCCCGCCGATCCGGTCGGTGAGCCAGCCCCAGAACATCCGGCTGACGAAAGCGCAGCCGAGCAGCAATGACAGCATCGCCGCGCCGCGCGTCGCCGGGATGCCGAGATCGCTGCACAGTGCGACGAGATGGGCGGCCGGCATGGCCATCGGCACACAGCATAGGAACGCCGCCGCGCAGAGCATCGCCTGCACCAGGTTCGGCTGCAGCCGCAGCGCCTGCGCCCGGCGCCGGGGATGGGCCGCCGCGGCCTCCGCGCGGACCGGCTGCGGCGGCGGGCGCAGGAACAGCGCCAGAGGCACGATTGTCGCGCTGACGACGACGGCGAAGCCGAGCATCGTTGCCTGCCAGCCGAATTCCGAGATACCGCGTCCGAAGACCGCCGGCCAGACGACGCCGGCAATGTATTGCCCAGACGAGATCAGAGCGATGGCCGTGCCGCGCCGCCGGTCGAACCAGCGGCTGACATAGGTCACCAGCGGCGGGAAATGCGCGCTATTGCCCAATAAACCGACCAGCACGGCGCTGCCAACCACCAGTGCCCAGCTCTCGCCGATCGCCGAAACGGCGAGGCCCAGCGCCGTCGTTGCGGCACCGAAAATCGCGATCGGCCGGATGCCGAGCCGGTCGGCGATCCAGCCCATCGGGATGCCGCCGAGCCCTGTCCCAAGCCAGATCAGCGAACCCGCGAGCGCTACGAGCGAACGATCCGTGTCGAGCGCGGCGGCGATCGGCTTCAACCCGACGACCACGACGAGCGGCGCGCCGTACGAAACCGACAGGATCGTGAGCGTGATCGACGCCGCAACCCATGACGCGCGGCTTTCGACGCTGCCTCTACCGGGAGCGGACGGCATAATCAAACCCGATCCGTCACGGCACAAAGAGCTGGCTGCAATGCCCAGGCTCGACGGGTGTCGCGGCGATCGAGCCGCCGCGCGGAATGCACTGGTCCGGCGGCAGAACGGCGCCGCGCTCGACGTAATCGGTCAGAAGCTCGAAGGCACGCTGCGCGTGCGGCTGGATCAGCTCGAGCTCGGGGAACGCGGGTGCGGCGTCCTTGTAGGTCTCGATGTGATTGCCGTTCTGCACCTCGTACAAACGGTACGCCGGGCCTCGGCGCTGCGGGTCTCCTTGGTCTTGTTCTTCGTGCGCGGCGACGGCGCGGGCATAAGCGCGGGCGTGCAGATTGATCGGCAATAGCGCATCCAATGTGCCGGCAATCGTGATCAGTGGCTTGCCGATTTCGCCGGTCGTCGCAATCGCGGCGAGATTGGCGCCAACATCCGAAGCTGCGAGGCGGTCGACATAGCTGTAGGTCCCGGCACCCGATCCATAAGTGTCATAGGTCGGATCAAGGCGTTTCTGCCACTGGCAGAACGTGATCTCCCAGAAGTCGTTCGAATAGCGGCCCCAGAGCGAGCTTCCGCCGATCACGAGGTCGGGCGGATAGCCGATCTCGAGAATGTTCTTCGCCGCAGTGCTGTTGGCGTCGAAGCCGGAGGCGGCGTAGTCGGGGAAATTGAGGATTGCCGGCGGCAATGTGCTCAAAAGGTTCGGCGCAATCGGATCGACGAACGTTCCTTCCCAGTCGACGCCGCCGTCGAACAATTCGGGCGCGGTCTCGAGCGCACGCCGCACCTGGTATCCGCCATTCGAAGTCCCGACGGCGTAAGTGTGACGTGGCGGGCTGTTGTAATGCGTGCGCAGCGCGGCAATGCCGATGCGCGCCGCTTCGTCGATGTATTGCGTCCAGCGCGTGAACGGCGTCTGCGGGTCGTTGGTGTAGAAATGCACATAGATCGGCGATACCGGATTGAGTCGGCAGCCCAACGGATCGGCCGGCGTGGTCACGAAGAAATTGAAGACGCCCTTGTTTTGCGAGACGTAAGCGTAGCCCTTCTGCACGACGAAGTCGCTCCATGCGAAATCGCCATTGAATTCGCTGCGGGTGCCGGAAGCGCCTGCGACGACGAGCCTGCCGTTCCACTGGTCGGGCAGCCGGATCAGGATGCGCGCTTCGTCCGCCGGGTCGCCGGCAATGCGCGCATCGAGCTGGACGCCCGGCACGGTCTTCGTGATCGGCGTGCGGTTCGGCGGGTCAGGCGATATGACGGCGCGGTCTGTCGCTGGGGTAAACGCGAAAGGCGGTAGGCCGGGCAGCGAATTGTCGGCCGGCGTCGTGTTCGGATTGGCCGTCGTGAGGTCCAGGCTTTCGAAGCAGAAGGTGTCGGCCGCATTCACGATCTGGTCGGCGAGCCGCGCGAGCAGCTGGTCGCAGCGCGTCGCAGTCGCTCCCGGCTCACCGCCGACGGCACTCAACCCCACGGCGACAGCGAGAACCCACCAAACGCGTGAGTGGTTCGGCATTTGCGGTCGTCTCCACCGGTTGGGCCTGTTGGGCGGCGAGACTACCCGGTCCGCGAGTCCGCCGATATGCCTATTTCTGCGGCATCAGGCCTGCTCGCCGCAGATGCGTGACGCGCAAGCCGGCGCCGGTCTAGAGTTGCGCCTCGCGCGACCCAAAGGAGACACAAATGAGCGCATTCACCTACGATCATATCCACTTGCGCAGCCCCGATGCGGAAGCGACCGCCCGCTGGTATGAGAAGATGTTCGGCGCCGAGATCATCCGCTCGGTGCAGTCGGACGGCAGGCCGCGGCTCGACCTCAATCTCGGCGGCGTCGCCGTCTTCATCGCGCAGGTGCCGCCGGAGCAGGCCGTCGCGCCACCGCCGGAACCGCCCTATCTCGGGCTCGAACATATCGGGCTGCGCGTCAACGCGATCGATCAGGTCGTCGCCGAGCTCAAGGAGAAAGGCGCCGAATTTACTGTGGAGCCGAAAACGATAAGGCCCGGAGTGCGCATCGCCTTCTTGCGCGGCCCGCAGAACGTTCACATCGAGCTGCTGGACCGCAACGCAGCCTGAGAGTTGTACTGGGTTGCACACAGAGATTGCTTCGCTGCCCTCGCAATGACGTGACCGTCATTGCGAGGAGCGGAGCGACGAAGCAATCTCCGCTAAGCGCGGCGTTCGGTGCGGGGCAGGAAGTCGATGAAGATCGCGGCCAACAGGCCTTCCTTGGCGTTCCAATCCTCGAGCGCGACGTCGACGTCGGGGCGGTCTTCGGCCAATACCTCGTGGTACTCGCTGTTCGGCATCAGCCGGTGCGCGACCTGGCCGGGCTCGCGCGGATGCACGCGGTCGTTGCCGGGGCAGATGCAGGCCGGCATCGTCAATGACCGCAACTCGACGGGGCTCAGCCCGATGGCAGGGTAATCTGCGCCTTCTCGGAACGCACGGCGCCACTCCTCCATGATTGCGATGAAGCGTTGCGGCTCGTAGGCCATCAGCCGGGCGCGATTGGCTGGGTTGCTCGCGATAACCTCGCTGAAGTGCTCGGTGCGGGCGACCGCTTCCATGCCGCCCTCGCGCGCCGCGTCAATGAACTGCGTGTAGTAGTTCTGGATGAGGCGCTCGGCCGCATAGGCGCCGCCCGTGACGCGCCACAGCAAGAGACCGCGCACGTCGGCGGGATGCCGCAGCCCCATCAAGAGCGCCAGCCGGCAGCCGGAAGAACTGCCGCCGATATAGGCCGGCAGCGCGTCGAGCTGCGATAACAGCGTACGGAGATCTTCTGCCCAGACCTCATTCTCCGAATTGCCATCAAACGAGACGCCCGACGCGCCGCAATTGCGGCGATCGGAGACGAGCACGCGGCAGCCCGCCTCGGCGATCTTCTCGCCGAGCGATTTGACCCCCGCCAGGGCCCGCCTGCCGCCTGGCTGCAGCGCCACCCAAGGGCCACGCTCGCCGAGCACTTCGTAATTGATGTCGGCGCCGCGGACGGTCGCGATTGGCATTGCTCTCCTCCATGGTCGAATTTTTGCCGCTATGTCATCCTAGCCGACCTCCATCCGAGGCGGAGAGAAATCGGCGAAATGATCCGGGAAGAGCTGGTTTTCGTCGCGACCTGCGACATTTCGGGCCTAGTGCGCGGCAAGGGATTTCCCGCGCGCGAGTTGCCGGCGCGGCTCAAAAAAGGTGTCGGCTGGACCGGCAGCAATCTGATGATGTCGCCGTTCGGGCCGATCTGGGACACGCCGTTCGGCACCGCCGGCGATTTCATGATCGTGCCGGACCCGGCGGTCGAGGTGCGCGTCGATTTTGGCGAGGGCTCGGCGGTCGAGCATTTCTTCTTGGGCGACGTCTGCAACACCGACGGCAGCCCGTGGGAATGCTGCCCACGCGATTTCCTGCGCCGCGCCGTCAAGGAGCTCGACGAAGCGGCGGGCCTGCGCCTCGTTGCCGCCTTCGAGCAGGAATTTCTTTACACCGGCGTGGCGGAGCGGCCAGGAGACGCCTATGCGCTCGGCGCCTTCCGCCGCCAGGACAGTTTCGGCGAGACCTTCATCGCTGCGCTGCGTGCGGCCGGGGTCGTCCCGGACACGTTCCTCGCCGAATACGGCCCGCGCCAATTCGAGGTGACGGTGATGCCGCAACCGGCGCTGACCGCCGCCGACCATGCGGTGATCACGCGCGAGATGGCGCGCGCCGTCGCGCACCGGCTTGGGCACCGCGTGATCTTTTCGCCAAAGCCCGACCCGGAGCTCGTCGGCAATGGCGTGCACATCCACATGAGCCTGGTCG
>Ga0126371_10000550_pt1 | contig 31106 bp, 47 predicted proteins | sample PanSoiMetaPlot_4_FD_110145 | JGI IMG/M metagenome (GOLD analysis project Ga0126371, IMG submission 110145) | Tropical forest soil microbial communities from Panama - MetaG Plot_4 | ecosystem: Environmental > Terrestrial > Soil > Tropical forest > Bulk soil | place: Panama | collected 2016-02-17 | reverse complement strand
TGCAGGTACCACTTATTGACTGGCATCCCAATCTACCAGTAGAGTTATCTCCAGCGGGCAGCAGCCATCAAAAGGAGCAGGGCCAACAGGTACATCGAGACCCACTGGCGCGGGCTCAGCAGCGCCAGCGTAACAATCTCCGCGTCCATCACAGATTCCCCTAACCTCCCAGACGGCTCCATCGGTGCGGCGATAGCGTATGTAGCCCTCGCGCTGCTCCTCGATGAAGACGTCAGGATCTGCCGTTTCTTTCACTCGGTACCTTCCATATTGTCACTGTGCGGCGCGCGTTCGGCGGCGGTGTATGAACTACCTCCCAGCGGATCTGGAAGTCGGGAACTGGGTCGGTCAAGTCGAGCGTGATCGTTCCCTCGCGGTCTACAATGCGAGAGAAGTAGTCACGGATCACCGAGTCGAGCGCGCTGCCAGGAGAGAGATCGGTGAACAGCTCATCGATCTCGCGCTCGGGCGTCCAGATTTGCCGGAGCCGTTCAACCGGGTGTAATCTCATCCTGGTGATCCTCGTAGTAGCCTTCCACTTCAGCAGGAGACAGACCGAAGATCCGCTCCATTCCGGTGACCGGATCGGTCGTCCGGCAGAAGTAGTTGTCCTGGATGATGACCCCCATCCCGTCCGGAAGCCAAAGCAACCCGCCGGTATCGTTCTGCTCTAGCTCGTACACGATTGGCTCTGGCAGGTTGTCCATCACTTCCTTATGACGTTGCTTCAGTTCTTCGATGTGCTTCTCGTGATGCTCCTGCATCTGCTTCCGGATGTGATCATTCATCAGCCGCTCATCCTTGCGGCGCATCCGCCGTACGATCTTCCGGGGATGATCCTTGAGCTGGAGCTGCGGGATCAACGGCGGAACGTCCGTGTAATCCCCTTTGGTGTCGCCTATTGCCATCAGATAGCCCTCACAATCTGGTTGACGATTATGGTCGGTTGAGTATTCTGGTGAGCCGCACCGCCTCCTTCCAACGAGATCGCGTGCGTCTCATTAGCGCTGACGCCTCCCGTTCCGGTGTAGTGAGCGTGATCGTAGTTCTCGGTCGCGAGGTTCGCATAGGCGGTATTGCTCCAGAGCCACTGATAGCCATAGTGAGATCCGTAGTGGTCACCGCCGCCGTCGGAGAAATCGTTGTTGCCGGTGCCCATCCATCCTTCCGCGAAGCTACAGCTTCCCGCCGGATTGTGACTATGTCCGTTATCGTTATGGTAGTGGTTCTGCGTGATTCCGCCCGAGTGTCCGCTATGCGCGTGGTTCGCGGACGGGTTGGCAGTAGCGCCAGAGTGAGAATGCGAGGGAATCTGTCCGGTCGAAAGAGTCACGCCCTCCGCTCCGATGACCGCGCCGAGCTGAGCCCCGTTCCCGGAGAACGCAGCGGTGAGACGGCCCGCAGCGGTGCCTCCCATATCATCCTTCCCGGCGCTGACGCAACCGCGTTTGTCCGCGATGTTGAACGTCGTCGAGCCATCCCCGCTTCCGTGTGGATAGCTCGCCGCGCTTGCGAGAGCAGCGAGCGCCGGGTACAGTGAACGACTCACCGCTTGACCGTACTGCAGAAGCGTCCAAGACGGGATCTGAGCCGCACCGTAGTCCCATTCAAACGACATACCTATCGGCATCGCCATGATGAAGTTATCTACGTCTTGCGCTAGGTTCTGAAGATCCTGAGCGACCGCCGAGGTATTGGTCGGCTCTGGGTAGCGGAGCGCGTAGACCGAAGTGGCACCCATCAGAGCGCCCTCACGAGTTTGTTGACTATGATAGTCGGCTGAGTATTCAAATGCGCCGTTCCGCCGCCGACCGCCGAGATGCTCTGTGTGTGCCAGGCGCTGACGGTTCCGAAGCTCGTCTGATGCCCGTGGTTCGCGGACACCCATTGCGGAGCCGCTGTTCCGGTGTTGGAGAAGAACCATCCACCCGAAGTCTGCCACCCTCCTCCGGAGTGGCTGCTCCAAGGATCGCCGCCCGCACCCGCGTACCAGGAGCTTCCCGGCCCGATCCATCCATCCTGCGACATTACTCGCTGGTACGGCTGATGGAGATGTCCGTAGTCTCCGTGCTGGTGATCCTGGTTCCGTCCACCCGAGTCGCCGCTGTGAGCGTGATCGGTCGAGACAGTTCCGGTCGCACCGCCGTGAGAGTGAGACGGCATCTGTCCCGTCGATAGGGTGACTCCCTCAGCGCCGACAACCGCTCCGAGCGTAGTACCGGCTGCCCCGGAGATCGCTGCGGTAATGCGTCCAGCCGCCGTGCCGCCCATATCATCCTTCCCGGCACCAGCACGCCCGCGCTTATCTCCAAGATTGAATGTCGTCGAGCCGTCGCCGCTGCCGTGAGGATAACCGGCCAGGTTGGCGAGGTTGTGAAGAGCCGGATACGTCGTCCGCGAGATCGCCTGTCCATATTGGAGCAACGCCCAGGAAGGTATCGACGCCGCTCCATAATCCCAATCAATCGTTAGACCAATCGGGATCCCCATTATGTAAGCATCCATATCGAGCGCGAGGTTCTTGATGTCGGTATGGACGTTGGGCTGATCCGATCCTTGCGGATAGCGGAGCGCGTATTTAGGAGTGGTGAGCACTAGATCGCCCTCACGATCTTCTGAACGATGATCGTAGGCTGTGTATTGAGATGAGCCCCGCCGCCGCCCTCAGCGTAGATCCCGTGGGTGTGGTTCGTATCAATGCCGCCGGTATCGGTATGGTGACCGTGATCATAGGTCTCGCCGCTACAGCTGATGTACCCCCAGTTGGAGTTGTACCAGTTGCCGCCGTAGTGCGGGCCAATCGGCGCTCCATTGCCGCCCGAGTAGTAGCCGGAGGGATCGTCACCAATCCAACCATCCTGCGTCGTCGCCGAGATCCCCGGATTGTGGTAGTGTCCGTTATCAGCGTGGTTGTGCGCGGTATCTCGACCAGCTGACCAGGCAGCGTGCGAATGATCGGCAGAGATGTTCCCGGTCGAGCCGCCATGGTTATGTGATGGCATTCCAGCCGTCGCGAGTGTAATGCCTTCAGATCCGACTACTGCGCCCAGAACCGTCCCAGCAGCGCCCGAGAGCGCGGCGGTGATCCTGCCGGCTGCCGTACCTCCCATGTCGTCTTTCCCCGCGCTCACCCGTCCGCGCTTGTCGGCTATATTGAACGTAGTCGAGCCGTCTCCTGACCCATGAGGGTAGCTCGCCTGATTCGCGAGCGTATGGAGCTTCGGATAGGTCGTACGCGAGACCGCCTGGCCGTATTGAAGCAGGGCCCAGGTCGGGATTTGAGCTGCGCCATAGCCCCAGGTCAGCGAAGCTCCGATAGGTACGCCATTGACGATCTGATCGACGCGAGCGGCTATCGCCGCCATGTCGGAAGCGATGGTCGGCTTCTCCGTTCCGAGCGGATACGGGATCTGATAGTTGGCCGTAGATCCCGGCATCAGGTGAAGCGGGGGATCGCCTGCGGCGTTGGCAATCCCCCACCCTTTACGAGAACGTGACCTGTGCTGTAAGCGTCCATGTCCCCGATGCCTTCGTCCCGAGCGCGGCGACCTTCCGTTGGAGGTTCGTCGTGCCGGTCGTGAACCCCGCACCGGACGCGGTTGTCGCACCTGCGGCGATTGTCCACTCGGCCCAGGTGTAGTTGGCCTCGGTGCCCGCGAAGTCGGACTGGAACGAGACCGTCTGGTTGGAGCGTGACGGGTACGTCGCGTTCATGGCCTTGTAGAAGCGGTTGGTCGCAGCCTGAAGCTCTGTCTGCGTCGCCGCCTCTGCGGTATTGCTGTCACCGACGCCGGTGAAGGCGTTCGCGTTCGACCACGGGTTCGTCGCCGTCTGGTTCGTCAAGACGGTCGCGATCATGGTCATGTCTTGGAGGCGCTGGATCCCTTCGTTGAGCAGAAGGTTGCCGGCGATCTCCTTGACCTCCTCCGCTTCGCCGATCACCTGACGGAGCAGGAGCGAGCCAACATCCACGCCCTTCGGAAGCCAGAGCTTCTTGCGGGTGAACTCGCAAGCCTCCTCGCTCCACTTCTCGCAGATCCAGCGGGTGGTTCCGTTACGCACTGGCATCACCCCCGGACGCTGCATCGTCGGTCTGGATGTTCTGGATGGCCTCCGCGAACACCGCCAGCTCTTGCGGCACTTCCTTGCCCTCCGCTTCGTACTGCGCGACGAGCTGCTTGGCCTGCTGAGCGAGGCTGTACACGGTCGGCTGTCCCGGATCGACAGGGATGTGCGCAGGATGAAGCGGTGCATCTGCGTCATCGCTGATCGACCCCCACTCGACCATATGGTCGATCATGTCCTGAGCGGACGTGATGTTCTCGTTCTCTGGCATTGCCGCCGCCGCCAGTTCCACCGACTCGTCGAAGTCCGAGCGGGGGATTGATTGCCCTGGGGCGTACGACCTCCCATTCCCATCGAGGAATGGGAGGTTCACGTACGTCAGAGCCTTGTACTCTTCCTTGGCCATATCAACCCTCGATGATCGCGGTCAGGCCCGCCTCGACGCCCTTCCGAGGCTCGCCGTCGGTGGCGATGTTCTCGGCTTGAAGCAGCCGGTGCGCGAGATCCTTGTCGGTTCCCGCCAACCCGACGGTTTCGTTGACCGTCAGGTTGTTCTCCTTGATGTACTCTGCCAGCTCGTACTCACCCAACGAGCTGACGTCGCCGCCTTCACCGGGCGAGAGCGGCATGTCAGGGTTTGCGCCTGCCTCGATGCGCTCGCGCTCCTCAGTCGTGTAGAACGAGTGCGCCTTCTCGCCCTTCATCTGGGCGATGAGGCCGATCTGGTCGAGGGTGACCGTTTCACCGGACAACGCCTCGCGAGGCTCCACGACCTTCATACCGGCGGGATCCTCGGTCTGGACTGTGTAGAGAAAGCGCAGCGCGCGGACAACGCGGTCGTCGCCCTGATCTGCGTACTCCTCCGGGGATTCATACCCCTCCGTCTCGGCGGCGGTGGGGTCAACTCCGTGTAGCTCTGCCATTGTCCCCTCCTTACCCGGCGAGGTTGGTGAACTTCAGGATGGCGAAGCGGTTATCGCAGAACATCAGCGGGCGAACGCTGCTCTGCGTCCAATACCGCTCCGTCTCCTGCTCGTACCACTGCGTCGTGTTCAGCGGCTGCTCCGTTCGCATCTGGCCGCTCTGACCGGACTGTACGACGTAGGCGTTGCCCGCCGGCATCCTGTTGGTCACGAAGATCGACAGGTTGAGCGATCCGAGCAGCGCATCGAGATCCGGCCCGTAGATCCGAGCCAGCTGGAGGTACTCCTGCGGATTCAGGATCCACAGGTCGTACACGATCCCCAGCTCCTCGGTCTCGGCTTGCGCCTGAGCCCGGCTGAAGTCGTAGCCAGGCCACAGGTTGGAGTTCGACGCCGAAGCGCCCGCCGTGACGACGGTGCTCCAGTTGACTCCGGTCACGAGCCGGTTCGGTGAGGTCTGGACTGCAGCCTCCAAGACCTCGACGGCCCGCTGGTTGATCTTCCGGACGATGGTGTTCGCGAGCATCCGGACGTTCCGAGTGAAGACGGACACATCGTTGCGGTCGCGAGCTTCGACCGTCACGAAGAACTTGCCGCCCCACTTCTCGACCTCTGCGACCTTCGGCACCCTGCGGGAGCTGGTCACGAGCGGGAACTCGTCACCGGGCTGAACGCGCTGGATGTCGCGATCCGAGTACAGATCGTTGGCCTGGAGGTCGTCGTACACGACGGCACCGCCGCTGACGCCGCCCGACGAAGTGAACACCCGGTCTGCGAAGAACCGCTGAAGCGTGAGATCCATCAGCGTTCGGGTGATCCGCGTCGGACTGTTCAGAGCAATGTCCATCGTGATCGTCGTACCGCTCACCGTCGGAGGGCCGAGCGGGTGAGCGACAGGGTTGGGATACGTCTGGGCCTCGATGGCCTCGCGTGCCCGAGTGATCCCCGGCTGTCCGGCGACCCACTGGATGGGCTCGGCCAACGTGACTCTGCTTTTCATTATCCCTCCCCTCTTATGTCGTGAGCAGGGCGACTTCGCAGTCAGCCCCGTTCGCACAGTCGTCGCACGCGGTTCCGATCACGATGCCGGTGGAGAATGGCACCACGGTACCGTCCGCTGCGACCTGGACAGCCTGCCCAGCCGTGATCGCCGCCGAAGCGGTGATCGGAACGATCCCCGCGCGAGCGATGCCCACGAGCTTGTTGATCGTCGGCTGGTCGTACTTTGCGACGCCGAATACCATCTTGCCGGCACCGCCGTTTGCGCCTGCAGCCGAGGGATGCGCGACGCGGTAGGTTCCGCCACCACCAGTGGCGGTCGCGGTCAGGACGACGCCTTCTGCCTTCTCTCCTACCGGCTTGGCCGCCGAGATCTGGACGCAACGCTTGCCCGTGATCGCGGCGGTGGCCATGCCGGTGACGTCTTCGCCTGGTCGCTTGTAAGCGATTAGGTCGTTGGCCACGGCCTAACCCTCCTTGGCGTTGATGACGCGCGAGGCCGTGTTCGCCTGCGCCCGGATGGTCTTGATCTCGGGGAACCACTCCTCGGGCAGACCGCCCGCCTGATCCCCGCCTGTCCCTTCGCCCTCGCCACCCGGCCCACCAGAGCCGCGCGCATCGAGGGGCACGAGACCCTTCTCCAGACCGTCGATGACGGCCTTGTTCCCGTCGAAGTCCGCCGTGAGCGCCTTCGTCCAGTGCTCGCGGCGAGCAGGCGGGATCCGGCCATCGGCCACCGCCGCCTCGACGGTCTCCGAGACACGAGCGGTGATGCGCTCGGTCTCGTGGCTCTCTGCGAGGCTCGCGCCGCGCTTGAGCTGGTCGTACGTCGCGCGATCCAGAGTGACAGTCGCGCTGATTGCCGGCTCACCCGTCGGGGCGGGCTCACCGGGGTCGGGATCTCCAGGTGTCGGCGGATCACCAGGATCCGGCTCACCGGGCGGATCCTCGCCCACAGGCTTTGCCAACTCGACCTTGATCTGTTCCTCCGTGGCATCGTCGGCCAGACCGAGGCGCTTGGCGAGGCTCTGGCGAAGCTCCTCGTCCATCGTCTCTCCTTTCGTGTCCTCTCGTGAAGCGTAGATGACCATGGCGGGATCCGCCACCTTCATCCCGGCGAGCGCGGCCTGCGCCGCAACCGCCTTGTCGGCAAACTGTTCGATAACCGGAACAGGCTCGCCGAACTCGACCTCATCGCCGTTGATTGATACCGACACGCGGCTGATGTCGCCGCCGCCGTCGTCAACGATGAGGGTGAATCCATTCTCCTCGACCCGCTCTCCACGGATCCAGGAGAAGATGTTGTCCTTGCCAGGCCCGTCGTAGTACCTGGTACGGATCTTCTTGACATCGACTGCCGCGTTGATCACGACGCCTTCGGGCTGCTCCGATCCGTACCAGAGCGGGAGGTCTTCCAAGACTGAGCATCCCGGCCAGGCGATCCCGAGGAGTGAAACGTCGGTGATGACCATGTCGTACTTCTTGCCGGTCGCAGTTTCGACGCCGAGCACTGCGTCAACTGAGCGGCTGGGGTAAGCCACGGGCAAGACCTTGGCGAGCCACTCTGGTGTTCCGACGTAGTTCCCGATGATGGTCTGCTGGTTGTCACTCAGTCTCATCCCTTCCACTCGCCCGAATGCCGGCTCGTCTTCCCCCAGGAAGAGTTCATTCGCCTGGGAGTGATGTCCAAGCTTGATCCGAGGAGAGTTGATAGCGATGTCCTGCCCGCTGGCAGCCTGAACTGCGGAAGCCAGCTCCGACTCGGTGAACGTATGAGGGCCGGTGCTGAGCTTGTATTCGATCCCCGTAGAGCAAATGGGTACATTGTCCAGCCTCCAGAGGCCGTCGTCACCCGTGTACGGAGTACCGATGTGCTCCGTCGAAGAAGCCTTGATTGCTCTGAGCCATCTCATCACTTGCCCTTCTTCTTCGCGGGCACGTTCTTGAGCCGGGGGTTCGCCTTCTTGGCCTTCGCACTCGCGTTGCGTGTGCTCTTGGCGAGGATGGCTCCGGCCCGTTCCTTACTGATCCCCTGTTTCTTGGCGATCTTCGACTGCACCGCCTTGAAGCCGGGGTGACCTTTGGATGCCATCACTTCTTCCCCTTCTTCTTTGGGGCCGTCTTCGGAAGCTTGCCCTTGTTGTCGAAGTGGTGCTTCTTAGCCCACGCTGGGCCCTTGACTGCGAAGGCCCAAGCACGCTGCTTCTGTGACTTCGCGGGCATGCTACCTCCCAGGCGGCTTCAGTCCGGCGCTCTTGTTCTTCTTCAGCTGCTTGTGAAGCATCGCGCCCTGTGTCGCCACATTGCTCCGGACGGTCTTGTCCGTCTGACCGCCGACGTTCATGCCGGAGCTGGAACTCGATCCGACCTGAGCTGCCGGCGAACCCTTGAACTTCGGGTTCTGTGTGCGTCCCTTCGCCTTGCCCTTTGCCATGCTTACCTCCTTGTAGTAGACGGCGACGGCCATGACCGGGAGGGAGCAAACCTCTTGCGGGTGACCGTCGCCGTCACTTCCGCACCCCTGAACTCGGCTTGGGCTTGGGTGCAGACCTTGACGGCTGTTGGCCCGGCGGCAGCGCGGCTGGCGGCGGGTTCTTGGCCTTTTCCTTTTGGATCTCCAGAACCTTGTTTGGATCTGGCTGGTTCGGATCCTTCGGCGGCGGCGGCATCTCTTGTACGCCAGCCGAAGGAGGAAGCGGTGCCGGTACCGGACGCGGATGCTGCGCCTCCGGCAGATGCATCTCTTTGCGGATCGCCGCTTCCAGTTCGTCGTCAACGATGATCGCTCCGGTCGAGATCAGTTGGACGAGATCGGCAATGATCAACTCCGGGTCGAAATCGAATGCGAGCCGTGGAACCTGCTCGACATCCTCCCCAAAGTTCCAGTCGATGTCATCCTCGACAACGTGTTCGTTGAACGTGTCCGCGAACCACCAGGCGATAGCTTCCATCCCACTCGCCCAGAAGTCCACGAACGTCGTGCCGAGCGCCCTTGACCCCGTTCGCGTCTGTCCAAGCTGCATGACCATCAGCATGAACTTACGGGCCATCGCCTCGTCGTGGTAGTTTACCGAATCGATGACCGAGCTTTGTAGACCCCTGGCGATATTGAACTTGGCCCCGGACGGAACTGCGCCGCCCGCCGTGTCGCCTACACGGAATCTCTGAGCCATCCGATTGAGCTGGTCGATCTCGTCATTGGTTGCGCCAGGATGGGCCTCGATGTAAGGCACGCCTCCCGCGCGCTCGTGATTGATCGCGTCGATCCGCAGCAGGCGATCCTTGATCAACCAGTTCTTGTAGCACTCGCGGAACCAGGAACGACCGTGCCAGTTGGCTCCCTCCTTGTCCCACACGTACCCGACGAGCCGGTCAATCGGGATTTCCGGCATCGGGTTGTTCCAAGAGGATGCAGTCGGCTGGACGACGTTCTGGACAATCGAGATCAGCCCGCCGTCGTCAGCTACCCGGTACTCTTGAATGGTGATGGGCGGGCGCTCCGCAAGCTTACGCAGGTGCCAAAGGCCGTCACCAGGCCGACCGTTACGCCCATCACCAATGTATCCGACTTGTTCGAAGTAGTAGCTCCCATAGATGCCGGCCTTGAACGCGAGTCGGACGTGATTGCGAAAGCTGAAGCGGTTCTTGAGCCTGCCGCGCTTGATTTCGTCCGTAGACTGACCGAGGATCGGAATGTTGTAGTCGGTCGAGAGCTTGTTGACCATCGCTTCGTCTGCGCCGTTCGGGTCGATCACCCATTCCATCTTGAGGATCGCGAGAAGGGTCGCGTCGTACAACGCCGCGATCTGCGAGTCGTTCCGCATGTTCTGGTAAGTACGGACGGACATCGGCCAGCGGAGCTGCGGCACCGTCTCTTCGGTGTCCACCCAGGTGATCCATGGCGCCATCCCGGCAGGCGAGAATGCCCCATCGAGCACCGAGCCGATCTCGTTGATCGGCGGCGCAGCGCCAGTATTCGTCTTGGTCTTCGGGCGAGCCATTTACCAGGTATGGATCAAATAGACCAGGAAGATGACCGCGATGGCGGTTGTCGCGATCTCCAGCTTTGTGAATGTCATGTTCACTCCTTCACCCGTACGAAGACAGTCTGCTGGTTATTGACGTTCCTCGTTCGCCGCATGACCTCGCCACCGTTGGAGTTGTTGCTGTTACTCGTGTTCCCTTCGATGGCGTAGAAGTTCGGCTTGGTCGTCCACTTCTCGAACAAGCCAACGTGATCGAACTCTCCATCCCAGTCCCAGTCGAAACATACCAAGTCACCGGGCTGAGGATCCGAAGTGATGGAGAGACCGCGATACCCCATACGTGCGTCGGACACGATATACGGCACGTATGCGTAGTAGTTGCCTTTGACGAAGCTCTTGGTCGGCTTCCCGCCGGTCTGGTCAGACCAGGTGCAGAACATCGCGCACCAGGGGCCGATCATGTTATACCACTCGGTGTACTTGCACTGGTTTGAGTTGGGAGGCGATTCCTTGGTACCGATTTCCTTGATCGCCTGAGAGAGACGAGCCTGCGCCGCCGACGCAACGGGTTGGGCTGGAGGCGGCGCAGGCTCCTTACCCTTGAACTTGTCGAATGCCGCGTTGATGAGTTCGACGGCTCGTGCATCCATCGCCATCTCCCCGGCATGAGGCAAGCCCGTCGGGATCTTGATACTCCGCAGAGTGTTGAACGTCTTCTCTCCGACCCAGCCGGTATCCGGCTCCATCTTCTGCTGCCGCTGGATCCCGGCAATGCCGGTGTCGGGGACATTGCCGGACTTGCCGTGACTGAAGGCGTTACTGAACTCCTGATCGAACGCCTGCCACTTCCAGCGGCCAGCCCGCGAGACTGTCCGCTTGTACGCTTCGACGTCAGGGCCGTCAACGCTCGGCTTCTTACCCTGACTTGCGGCGTCGGGAGGATACAGCGGTCGCGGGAACCCCTTGACGGCCACCATTGGGCCGCCAGAGTACGCTTTCTGCCACCACTCGGCCATCACATCTCCATTGTGAGTAGATCGCTCGCGATACTGCCGGCTGCCACCGGCTGTACGACGAGCGGGCCGGAATGTACAGTCGAATAGACGCATGCGTCTGCGCGGTCGGGTGACTTCACCCCGCGCTCCTTCATGTCCTCCTTCGACTCTATCTGGATCTTCCCCGAGCTATCGACCCACCACTTGATGTTCTGTAGCTGCTCCTGCAACTTGAGGTCGTCCGGATCGAGGTCGATGTTCCCCATCTCCAGGTCGTTCCGGAACGTCCAGTAGACTTCCGCACGCCGGTTGCGGAACTTGTCGGGACGCCACGCGCGCTCCGCGCCCGAGAAACCGACAGCCGGATAGCCCATCTCCTTGAGCCGGTCGTAGACACCAGCTCCGAGGCCGACAATGTCTACTACTATCGGCGGACGGTTCGTTTGGTGATGATTGTCGAGATGCAACTTTGCTTTCCCGACCGTCTTCATCGTGTCGGTCATTCCCCAAGCATCGACGAAGCGGATCACGCCTCCGCGATTCCGGTAGATGACCGTTTGATCTGTACCCATACGAGATACGTCAAACCCGTACCGTCCCTTGGCGATCCCTGGCAGGTCGGTGTCGATCCCCTTCTGGATCATCGCAGGCGAGATCAGGTACTCATCGCTGACGTCGGGGAACTCGGCAAGCACTTTGGCCTGCCACAACGGGGAGCCTTCGCCCCAATCTCGCCTGCGATCTTCGACCCACATCGGGGTCACAAGGTTCTCCGCCATCGAGTCCGAGACCGGCTCGCCGGTGAAGTTCGGACTGTCGAACGCGGGGATGGAGATTACGTTCCATCCGGAGCCAGGCTTGCAGACCTGCGCGAAGTGAGAGCCGGGATCGTCCGGGTTGCCGATGGCGAGCACGCGGGCGTTCTCGTTCGTCATGAGCGTCATTACCGCAGTCCACAGAGTCTCCGGAACGCCGCAGGCCTCATCGATCACGATGAGGATGTATCGAGCATGCAACCCCTGAAAAGCTTGCTCGTTGTAATCGGCGGGCTTGCGTCCCATCGCGATCAACTCTTCGTCGCTTCTCCCCTCGCCCATGTACCATTGACATTCGAGGGTAATGCGGCCCGGTAGTCGTCCGATGCGCCAGGCCCGCCGAATCTCTCGCCAGAGAATCGCCTGAACCTGCGGCCAGCTCGGGGCGGTCGTGACGAGGAATGCGTCGCCTAGCTTATGTACGTTGAGCCACCAGCAGCCGATCCTCGCCGCGATGAACGACTTGCCGGGGCCATGGCATGCCTTGACGGCAGTATATCGGTTTGCAATGACAGACTCGCAGATCTCTTCCTGCTTGCTCCAGATCTCCTCCTTGAGCACGTCGCGGATCCACTGACCTGGAGTGTCCAGGTAGGGCGCGGGCTCAGGGAACAGATAGCGAAGCGTGGCATCGACCGTGCCCGCCGGCAGCATGTCGGCGGTGAAGTCAAAGGTCGGGTCACGCCGCTTCGTCTTCAACGATCTCCCCTTCGATGACGTCTGGAGCGCCGCCTTGCATCAGGATCAGCTGACGGCGCACGATGATCGGCCACTTCTCCTTCTGGGCGGGAGTGAGCACTAGCTCGATGCCGATGTTCTCGATGAGACGCGCAATCAGCTGGCCGAAGTTCTCCGCGAGCTTGACAGCCCGCTCAGCAAGACCGAGCTGGATCGCATCCCTGCTGTAACGTACTAAGCGGTCTTGCGCGTCGGCTCTGGTACGCTGCAGGACGTTCATTTGCTTCCCGAACTGCGTGTCCTCGATCCAGTCGGTCTCGTTGACTTCCGCGATCTTGGTCGTCAGCCATTCGACTTCGCCCGCAGTAATCCGGATGCACCAGATGATCGCGTCGAACGGGTTGATGTCCTTCGGAGCGCCCATGAAGTTGGTCGCCTCCTGGACAATCGCGTTCTTGCGGACGGCTGGAACGTTCCCGGCGTGAGTCTTGCAGCGCCCGATCCCCGGATGCGCCGTTCCCCATCCGGCCTGGCGCTTGCACTCGCTCTTGTCGCGCTTGACAGCGCCGCAGATGCTCGGAAGCCGAGCGTCACGGGCTTGCTTCTTCTTGCTGGCCTGACTCTGCTTCCGCTTCAGGCTCTTGTACGCCATCAGTAGGGTCTATGGTAGTTCGGCGGGACAGTCACCTGGATAATCGGCCCCTCGTGCTTGACCCAGCCGTGAACAGGATCCCACCAAAACTGCCGGCCCTCACCTACATCGGCGGGGCTGCGCTCCAGGACTTCCCATTCCGGGTCACGGCACCACAGATCCTCGACGGGAAGCTCTCGCTTATCTGGGGGCAGCGGCACGGCCCGACTCTAGCTGATCTTCGGTCTCGCGTAAAGGGCCATGTGTTCTTGCCACCAGCTCGCGCGTACGCGCGTATAGGCGCGCGGATATAGACATGAGGCGTTACGGCTCGGCCCTATAGGGGATCCGTAACGCTGTTCAGCGTTACGCTACCTCGCGTTATGATCCATAAGCACGTTCGTGCGCAGGATCATGTGGGCGAAGGCGCTGCGCTCGTGGTCGCGGCCCCGGATCCAGCAACCCGCATTGGTCATGAGGGTGCGGTCTTTGAAGAACCGAGACGCGGCTGCGGACTTCTGCCAGGTGATTGGCGTGATATGACGCAGCGGTGGGTCGGCGTGCGGCCTGTGCCGGTCGAACATGGCCATGCGGTACCCTTCAAAGCCCCAGGCTACGCGCTCGGGCCAGGTGGTGTTGCGTCCTGGCTTCTCGCCGGGGAACAGGACAAAGTCTTCTACCACCAGGTCAATCCAGTCCGGCTCCATTTGCCCTTGCCGGACGCAGGCCCGCTTGAACGCTGACCATGTCTGGTACAGCTGGCGGATCTGCGTCTGCTCATCGCCTGTGACCGTGGTGCTGGCCGAGTTGATACGATCACGCACGGCCTCCCATGCGTAGCCCTTCCACTTCTCGTTCAATACACCCCAAGCCACTCCGGTGGACTGGCCGGGGTCGATACAGAATATGCCCCTCATGATTTCCTCCTGAACGCTATGACGAGGGCGATAATCAGGAGTGCGACTAATATCCACTCGATTGTCACTGACCTTCTCTCTCCCGGACAAGGCTCCACACGATCTCGCGCTCCCCGTCCGGCCACTGGACAACGACGTCAAAGGAATCGTCGGCGTCCAAGAGCCAGACTCGGAACTGCTGTCCGTCGTCGCTCGTTGTCGTCGTCTCGGCCCGCACTACGTCGGGATGGCTGTGAGGCGTCTCCTCTGCGGTAGTGTCGGGTTTGCGTCTAAACAGGTCGATGTCCATCCGTCTCCTTTGGGTTATTCTCAGGGATGTCTAGATCGATGATTGTCTTTCGCATCTTGTCGAGCTGGCGGCGTACTTGTACCAGGTTTTGGTACAGGTCGGTCTGCTCCCACTCCTCCAGTTCATGCTCCGGTGGCCGGCAAGCCTCCACAATCAGCTCGATAGTGTCGATACACCTGGCGCTGGCTTCGACCAGCTGGTGCGGGTTACACAGCTCGGGCACTTCCTCCTCGATCACAGCCTTGGCGAGTCCGCCAAGAAGCTGTGAGGTGCTCAAGAGGGAGTCCACTGCTTCGACCGCTGCTTCTGCGCACATCCTCATCAGGAGGGCGCGAGTGACTTCTCCCATGTTTGACCTCGTCCGGTGAGTTTTCAATGTACAGGTAAAGGGCGATCCGGGAACCAACCAGAGGTCTGACGCTCGGCGCTCCCGGATCGCTCCCCCGATTCTACTACGAATCGGCGTGTGGGTCTAGTACTGAAATCCCGCTATTTCCGGGTTCAGGCCGTCGGCCCGCCGCCTTCGTCGCCGTGGCCGCTGTTGATCGACTTCTCCAGCTTGCTCTTGATCTGATCAAAGCCAACCAGATCAACCGAATGGCAGACGTTTGCTTCTTGCAGGAGCTTCACGAGTTCAAGCCTCCGGTTGATCGTGATATACCACCCCCAGATCGCTCGTCCCTTGTTACTCGTGAACTGCGAGTGAGTCCCACCGTAGGTCTCAGCCATGAACTTCGGCCACGTTTCGTCATTCGAGATGGCCGCAGCACCCGAAGTCCCGACTCCACGCATACCCAAGGTCGAGTCGAAGATGCCGGCGAGATATTCGAGTTGTGACTGGGAGAGGTTGCTTTTCGTGGTTCTCGGTCTAGGCATTTTGTCCCTTCTGTTTGCTGTTTCGGGGCGACCCTATAGGGTCGGTTTCGATTCTACCGGAGTTCAAGGTGGATCGCTAGTATAACGCGCGCCCGCGAGGCCAGCTGGACTCGGATCATTTCTCGCCTCCGCGCACGCGCGTATCCCGGAGTATATAGCGTATGCGCGTACACGAGAAAATGCCAGCTAGTACGGTGGCTCGCGGGCGTACGTTATAGAAGGAAAACTGGTTTGTGTTGCTGGATTTTTCGTGCTTTTCGTGGTGTGGTGTGCGATTTTCTTGCTGGATTTTGCTGGAGTCGGGTGGACGCAGCGCACATGTAAAGGGATGATTTTTGATTTTCATTTCAAATGGCCAGGCCCAATGAAAATGAGTCCCGAATGATAAAAAAAACGCCCTCCGAAGAGGGCGTTTTCTAGACGGATAACGCGAGTCTAGATCGCGGCGTCGATAGCGGCGGTCTCGCTCGCGCGAGTATCCGGCGCTCCCGCGCGAGTCCCGCGACCGGTATAGCTCGCGGTCTCGGAGACGCCGCCCGCGAGCGCGAGCGCGCGGACTTCGGAGACGGAGACGGGACGGTCGAGAGCGAAACCGAGAGCGTACGCTACGACCTCCCAGCGTCCGAGACGGCCGCCCGCGTTCCGGCGCTTCGCGACCGCGTTCCGGATCGCGGCGGGGGTCGCCTTCCCGCGAGCGAACGAGAGCGGCGCGCGGCGCGCGTTCTCCCGGTAGTAGACCTCCGCGACCGTCCCGATAATCCGGGACTTCGGCGGGGATCCCGCGCGCTTCGCGATAGCGGCGGTCGCCTTCGCGGGAGAGAGAGCGGTCTCGTTATCGACCGTCTCGCGGGAGCCGATCTCGGAGACGTAGAACGCGAGCGCGAGAGCGGCGATCTTCGCGGGGGAGAGAATCGAAGTAGCTATAACTTCCTTTCCGGCGCGCGAGCGATAGGCGCTCGCCGCCTCGGATTCGGTTAGTCCGTAGGACTAGTCTAGCGCGTCCGTAGGGCGTCGCGCTAGGGTAGAACCTAAGGGTTTCCTAAGAGTTCGGATGGCCCGCGCCTATGTAATGCCTTGGCGAACGGGCGTTCGGTTGAGTTGGCGTATGCCGGCCAGGCGACGCCTCAACCCAACACAACGCAACACAACACAGGAAGCTAGAAATCAATTCAATTCAGGAAGCCCTGCATGGATTCAAGTGGGCATAAGTATGCGTGTGTATTCCCAACACAACACAACGTCATAAGCCTAGCGTGGATTCACGTATGTGTTGTGTTGAAAGTGCCGAAATAACCACGTATTCGTACAACACAACACATTATCGCGCGTGTACGCGCAACACAACGCAATTGCGAAGCCCTGAATGGATTCAAATTGGCCAACTCAACACAGTAACGTGTACAAAATGCGTGTGTATTCGCCTAAAGGGATGAGAAATGAAAGTCCCATCTCAAGTGGCCCGGTCATCTCTGAGATTTGCCAAACTTGAGTCGATGTCTACACCACACCCCACCAAAGAACCACCCACACATTCTCAACACAAACCAATGTGAAAAGTAATACTCCAACTCTATGAAAAGTAATACCCTACCATAACCCTACCCATCCCCCATAAATCATCCACATCTCAGCTCATCTCAGCCCATCTCAGCCCATAAAAACCCGCCCATTTTACACTAGTTGCTACCCTAGACGTCACCCTATGGTTACGATAGACTCTAGGCGAGCCGTCGAGAGACGGCTCGGTTTGAGGCGGCGGGAATGTGAAACGCCGCTCCGGTCTTTGAAAACTCGCCGCTCGACCTCCCCGCCCGAAAGGGCAAGGGATGTCGGGCGTTCTCTAGTCCGAGTCCGGCCCGGCATCGAATGGCTATAACCGATGCTGGGGGAAAGCGGTACCGCGCGGGAGCGCGGCGCGCGACGGATACGGACGGACGATCCGCAAAGGATAAGGGTATGGCGGCGAAAACGCGATCCGGTTGAGGCTGGATTGCGCGTAGCCGGTAGAGACGGCGGCTGTTGGGCGATCTCTACTAGGGCGCGAACCGAGATGTAAAAGAGTCCCCCATGGCATGCGGCTCTCGTTCCGTTACGTCCGAAGTGTGATGACCGACTCGCCCCGCCTCTAGCTAGGCGCGGGAGCGGCGATCCGGGGAAACGGTAGGACGAGGCTACGGCTGAATGAGAACGAGTTTTTGGCGAACTTTGATAACTTTATATGGTACCCCCTCCTTACGGTCGGGGCGTCGGGCGCGGAACCGCGACGAGCGGAACCCGCCCGGCGTTCCATTACGCGCGCAACGCCGAGATGCGGCGCGCGGAATGGAGCGCGAGCTTCAAACCGTAAACGAGAGGAGTCAAAAAATGGATCAAGCTACCCGCAGATTGAGAGCGAGAAATAAACAACTCGCTCGCAAGAACGCGGACGGCCTAGCCGTCAACCAGTTGGCCCCGCGCGGACTCGGACGCAAGTCCAAGCCGAGCGAGGTCTTCGTCAATCGCCAATGCGACTACCGCATCGGCGGGCGCGAGGTTCTCATCCGCAAGAACCGGAAGAATCCAAAACCGGGTCAAGCGGCGTTCTACTTCATCCCCTTGATCGTCGGCGGTCATCGCTGCGTCAAGAACGAGCTAACCAAAGGTAGATGTCTAGAGCATATCGCATCTACCTACGAGCAAGAAGACGACAAGTAGGGAGTCGGGCCAATAAGATGGCCCGGCCCCGTATTTGGGATAGTCCAAGTACGCTCGAAACCTCATAAGGAGGGTACCAATGATAAGCGTCATCCCAGTCGAGAATGGCTCGGGAACGTTCAACGTTCTCGGGATCGAAGAGGGCATGTTTTGCCTCCAGGGCAATCTCACGCTCAAGCAGCTCAAGGAACTCCGCAACGAGATCAACAAAGCGATCAAAGAGGCGGCGCACAAGTCATGACGACGAGAACAACCGGACTTCTCATCATGGCGGTGCTGATGGGCCTCGCGCAACTCTGTATCATCGAGGCCGGCAACAACGTCGGGGCAACGCTCGTTGCTCTCATTCCTATCGCATTCGCGGTAGTCATCGGACTAGCAATCCGGCGGATATGAGTAGGGGTTGATGCCGCTCGTCGGCATCTTCCCGTATTCATCCGAATACGGTCAAACCCCAAAGGAGGGTACCAAATGTCAATCTTCAAGTACGTCGATCCAGACGATGGACTTGCGTACGAGATGAACTACATCGTTACGCAATCCGACGATGAAGGGCCGGAATATGTCGAATGGCGTCTCGATCCGGCGATGGCAGGAAGCTTGAAAATGGATACAAGTTGGAAGCGGCTTCCGCCTTGGGCAATGCCGCCCGAGGAAGCCATCGAGTACTGGCATGGTTTGCCGAGTAAGGTAGACCAACATGCGAACAACGACCTCAACGACGCTATCGGCGCGTTGTACCGGCTAATGCATGACCTGAAGCGGCTCGGGATCATCCCCGAGGCATTCCGGTTCTCGTCATGACCAAGGCGAAAAGCACCCCAAAGCCGAATGTCGGCGACGTTCTCACGATGCTCGACATCTTCCAAGCCGATCCTGCTCCTCATGAGAAGATGAATACCTGCGAAGTCAAAGTTCTCGCGGTCTTCAACTCGCTCGATGAGGACTGGGGCGACTATGGTCATGAAGCTCTCGGTCAATACGACGTGGATTCATACGCTGGGACGCCCGGCGAGTGGTATGCCGTTGTTCGGTTCTCGGACGACGAGGATGAGGAGCATGGGACTTGGTCTTGCGCCTCATACGAAGCTGTCGCGAAGTGAGCAGGAAGTCGCAGGTGTAACGACCTGCGGCCTCGTGCGCATCCGCGTACGGACAAAAACCTCAAAGGAGGGTACCAAATGGCTACAAAGAAGTACAAGCTGATTCCGCATCAGGTCATTCAGGTCAGCTCGATTCCTCAGTGCAACTTCTGCGACAAACCCGGCCCGTACGACTTCAAAACGTCGATGGGGCCGTGGGCGAATGCGTGCGAGATGCATTGGCGCTCGTACCGCGCGTCAACGACGCTCGGCACCGGCAAGGGTCAGCTCTGGGTCACCGAAGACCAGGTGGAGCGCACTCCGCTCCAGCAGGCCAAGTACGACGCTCAGAAGCAGCGGGCCGGGTCATGAGCTACTACCCGCGTGAGAAGCATCGCGAGATGATTCTCGATCCGTTCAAGTGGCCGCACCTGGTGCTGCCGATCAAGCGTTGGCGCGACGGTCTTATGGAGACCGCCGTTGTCGGCGCAGGGATGCAGAAGTTTGCCGAAGACGAATGCATCACCGTCAAGCTCAACTCGACGTTGTTCGGTGATCTCGGCGAGACCGAGATGAAGACGTACAAGAACGTCGATGAACTGCTCGACGACGGATGGGTGGTGGACTGATGTTCGGTGAGCATATCGAGGAGACGATCAATCTCTTCAAGGAGAACGAGATGGAACTTGATCCGACCGAGATCGCGATGTCCGTCATCGACACCGCCGTCGCGCAAGGTCTGATTGAGAACAACGACACCGACATCGAGTTGGCTTACACCCAGATCGTCAACGAAGTCCCGTACTACTTCACGGCATCCGAGTTCAAGAAGTGGGAGGCCAAGAATGGCAAGGCCAAGAAAGGGTAAGCACCTGCAGATTGGCGCAGGTAGTCGATCCAAGTCTCAAGCGAAAGCTGAGGATAAGGCTCGTTCAAATCGTCACCGTCGCGACAAGAAGGCGGCGATCAAGGATCAGAGCTGAGCAGGAAGTCCGGAGCGTAATGGCTCCGGGCCTCGTGTTCGGATGATCCGGCACGATATGACCTCAAAAGGAGGGTACCGATGAAAGTCCGCGCTATCTACCACCATCGGGTGGAAGATGACGGGCGCGAAGTCCATGCCATCGACCACGATGGCGGCGGCTTCGTCGTCAGCTCGCGGGAAGTCGGTGTTGCGATTCAAAACTTCCTGCACTACGCAACGCTCACTGATCTCGCTACGCTTCATTCGCATATTCTGCGCGAGTACGCTCGTCGGAATATGGAAGCTGAGCGGCTTCAGTGGACGGCAGCTGCTGATCCTGGATACGAAGCTATGCGACAGCGTGGCTTCAGCGACGGCGAGAATGCAGCGAGCTGGCTGATCGACGGCAACACGCCCGACCCGTTCATGTTCCTCTCACGCCTGCTCACGGGGATGGAGGAAGGAGATCCTGAAGTCATGGATTCTCTTCCGCATCCGCGCGTCAGCGGTGAGTGGGCGGACGATCCCACCTGGGAGCAGATCTGCCAGGATGAGCTGAGGCGCTACGGAACTCCCGATGATGACAGTGAGGAAGCTATGTTCGCTGTCTACACCGAGGCATTCCACGAGGGCGTCGAGGCTCAGATCCGCAAGATGTACAACGACTACAGCCCCAACAGAAAGGTCTGACGATGAGCAGCTGGAATATGCCGCCCGGAGTCAACACGAACATGATCCCTGGGAATCGTCCCGAGGACATGGAAGAGGATGCGTTCTGGGCTGCGTTTGAGGCGAAGCTCGATGAGAAGAAGTTCACCGGCTTCACACTCGACAAGCCAGCACCTAGCGCCAACTTCGTGAGCCTGGACGATCTCTGGGACAACGCCGCGTTCGTTGAGATCATCAGCATCGCTCGCGATCTCGGATTCAACCACGGCTACGGCCAAGGACAGAACGACATGGCTATGGAAATCTCCGCGAGGGAGATGGACAAGGCTGAAGACACCGAGTGAGTTGAGGTTCCCATCCTACCAAGGATGGGTTCCTGAACCTACGTGGTGTAGGTTCTGAACGGAAGGAGGGTACCAAATGGATACCGAGCGTGGTATGAATATCATACTCGAATATCCGATCAAGGTGCTGTTCGCTCCTGCGTTGGAGACGATCATCTTCGGTAAGCCCGGAGCTGAAGTCTTCAAGGACGAGCACGGGTTCCAGTGGATCAAGTTCTATGCGAAGAATGGCCCCACCAAGGGCCAGGAGACGATGATCCGCGCGGATGAAGTCGTGATTGCCAGGGACGAGTAATGTGGCACAAACGGTGGCAGAACGCTCGCCCCGGATGGACTCACCGCATTACCTGGTACATCGTTCCGAACACCGACGGACAACGGATTCATCTTAGGTTTGACGAGAGGCTTCCGAACAACGACGGTCGTGAACGGTGGGACGTCATCGTATCGAAAAGCCAAGCTGAGGAACTCTGGAATGAGTACCAAGGTGAGGACACCCGCGAAGCCAGAGACATCTTCGTCGATGTCATGGCGGATCAGGAGAACGATGGGTGACCCTGACGAAGACATCATCCGGAACATTCCGGCATCCGTAGTCAGCGACCTACTCAACATCGACAAGGCGATTGAACTCATCGTAGATCAGCAGACGTTGCTGAACATCGATGATGAGGTCGCTGAGAAGCTACTCGATGCGGTCGCCGACGCAAGATCAGCGTTGATCTATCTCGCTGAGAAACACGACCAGCTAACCGTCAAACTACAGGAGCACACTATGGAAAGTGGCGAGGGCTTCATCCTCGACACGCCTGATCAGATCGCGGCTTTCGGAATGCTTCAGGTGTACTACAAGCTGAAGCTAGAAGTCGAGCACCCGAATGGCCCCAAGTGGAGGGAAAGCCCTCTGCGTCAGGCCATCCAGATCCTGATGCGGGCGAACATCCCGGTGGACAAGCGTACGCGCAAGTGGGTCTTCCCCACGTACCGCGCATACCTCGTCTCCATCGGAGTCCTGCGCGCAGACGGATGAAACCGCGCAAGAAACATCCGTTGCGTCAGGTAAGAGACGTGAGCTACATGAAGCCAGCGCGTTACAAGAGCTACAAAACGCTGTCTGAAGTGGCCGCTCGCGTCTATCGTGATGTACGATGGATTCGAAGATTGGACGAGCAAGGACGACTACCCAAGCCCATTCGAGTCAAGATGGGCGGGCTGGAAGTTCGGCTCTGGAGTCCATCGAAGGTCAAGCGTATTGAAAAGATCATAGCCGACCATAAAGTTGGAAGGCCGAAAAGATCGTGATGCGCGGCGGCGGCTCTACGTGAGCCGCTCGCCGGACATCATGTCCGAAACAAAAACCGTACATAAGGAGGGTACCAATGAGTACACCAAGCAACTCGGATCTTCTCAGGAGGATCCAAAAGTTGCTCGCTCAAGCCGAAGGTACGCCATACGAGGCTGAGCGTGATACGTTCTTCAAGGCAGCTGACAACCTCATGATGAAGCACCGGATTGAGCTGTGGGAAGTTCAGCAGCATCAGACCGGTCGAATCTCCGAGCGCGAGCCGATCATCCGCGACTTTGACTATCAGTTCGCGTTTGACTCGGGTGGCTTCGCGGAGATCGCTGATCCGCTGTGGTCGATGTTCCTGGCAACCGCGCGTTTCTGCGGATGTCTCGTCGTCTTCCACAAGCAGCATTACAGCGGCGAGACGCGAACTTACAAGTCATACACCGTGCCGGTGATCGGTACGGAGTCTGACCTGGGTTGGTTCACGCTTCTGTTCACCAGCCTCATGACTCAGCTCGTCGAGCAGATCCGGCCCAAGTACGATCCTGGCAAGGGATATGAGGAGAACCTCAGAACCTTCAAGGAGGCTGGCTGGAACTGGCTGGAGATCGCCGCGCTCATGCAGCAGCACGGATGGCATACCGATGTGACGACCGACAAGGCTCGTCACCTCACTGCTCATGCGTACCGGCGTTGGTGCAAGCGCACCGGTGTCGAGCAGAACTACTCGAACTGGAACACATACCGCAGGAACTTCGGCGCTGGGTTCGCCAACTCGATCTCGTCTCGCCTGACTGATATGCAGGCGGACACGATCAAGAAGGACAGCACCGGCGGCATGGAGATCGCGCTCCGCGATCAGGGTCAGATCAATCGGGACTTCATGATAGCTGAGTTCCCGGTCGAAGCATCGAGTGGTCGGAAGTACGCTCTGGTTCGCGACAACCGCAAGTTCGACTCGTCTGCCTACACGGGCGGACGGTCGGCTGGCGCGAAAGCGAACATCTCCGGATCTCCTGGACGTGGCGTGAAGCCGCAACAGGGGAAGAAGCAGCTGGGAGGCTGAGATGGCACAAAAGCAGAAGCCCAGGTATGTACGCTGGGAAGCAGCTGCGGCCAAGTGCCGCGAGGAGTTCGACAAGATCGTGGCGGCAGCCGACGAGTTGGTCGGTGCGCTCAGCGATCTTGAGGACATCCGTGGTGAGTACGAAGATTGGTTCGACAATCTTCCTGAGAACCTTCAGGACTCACCGACCGGCAGTAAGCTCTCGGAACTGACCGCACTCGACATCGAGTCGGTCAGGGACGATCCGCTCGGCAACTGGAATGACGTCGAGCTGGTAGTCGAGCAGGCCGAGGGCATGGATCTACCGATGGGCCCTGGTAGAGACTGATGCTCTACAACAAGGTCACCATCGAGATCGACAAGGACAGGTCGATTGATCTGTCCTCGACGGATAAAGGCACGCTCGTTCTTGGGATCGAGGATCCGCATAGCGTCGCGGTCATCGAGATTGAGAAGCCTGATGTCGTCGCTCTGTACGAGTACATCGAAGACTTCCTGAAGAGGTAGTTGCGGTTCGCCCGCTGCGTGCGGGCGTTCCGGAGCATACCGCTCCAGAAAGAGAGGGTACCAAAATGAGAAAGCGGACACCTGTGCCGGAGCAGTTCAAGAGCACAGGCCCGACGGCGACCGAGCCGCAGATGAACTATCTGCGCGCTCTGCGTGACGGGAAGGATTTGTCTACTCTCAATGAGATCCAGATTGTCTGGCTCAATGAGACGGACATGAGCTTCCCGACCGAGCTTCCGAAGCAACGCGTGAGCCAGGTCATCGAAGTCCTGGTCGCGCTGCCGTGGAAGAAGTCAGGCGGTCGTGAAGGGCAAGAGGCGTTCGATGTCGAGGATGGACGGTATGCCGTCGAGAAGGATGACGGCACGCTGATGTTCTACTCGGTGAAGAACGGACGCTACAAGACGTTCGTGGATGTCTGGGCGTCAGATACGCGCTATCCGATCCGCAACGCATCCGAGGCGAAGCGCATCCTGGAGGCCATCAAGGCCGATCCGGATGCCGGCCCCAGGTTCGGTCGCGAGATCGGCAGGTGTTACGTCTGCGGACGAACACTCACGGACGAGCTGAGTCGCGAACTCGGCATCGGCCCTGTATGCAGAGGAGATCAGTAATGCCTCTCAAGTACGACGATCCCAAGATCCAGCTGTTCGATGTACCGACTCCGGAAGGCCCGGTGCCTTCGGTCGTCCGGATGATCGAATCTTCGAACATCAAGTGGGTTGGCTGGCCCGAACGTCCGACGCAGACGCCGCTGATGTTCGTCGAGTTCATCGACGGATCTCGGTATGTCTACTTCGGCGTCACCCGGCAGCGGGCAACAGCGGCTGCCTACGCTGAGAGCACCGGATCGTACTTCGCCAAGAAGATCAAGGGGAAGTTCGATTACCTGAAGTTGCGGTGACCTCCGCGCGTCCCGGATCTGACAGTCCGGGGTGCGGAGAGGTCATCTCTCCACGTTTCCCCTGGAAATCTGGGGGTAGACGGGTACCACCCCATCCGCTATACTCGGCGGACTGGGTACCAACAACCGTAATAGGAGGGAGCAATATGCCTCGCGCAAGACGCAACACCGAGAACAGCCAGCCGGTCACACACGAGAAGCTCGTGCGGCTGGCGAAGACGGGCATCGGCCACTCGGAGGCCGCCGCAGAGCTGGGCGTCACCGTCGGCCAGATCTCCTCGCTCGCATGGAGCAGGGCGCTGGTCGAGGCCGGTCAGTACAGCGAGATCGCGGACTCGGCAGCCGCGATCAAGAAGGCACGCGATGTCGAGAACAACCGGTGGGAGCTGATCGCTGCTCGTGCCGACATCTCGGTCGCGGCGGTCAAGGAGCGGTACGGCGGCGAGGAGGCCGCAGCCGAGTCCGTCATCTCCCGGGGTCGCAAGAACAACGGCGACGACGAGGAGGAGACCACGCCGAAGCGCGGTCGCGCAGGGAGCAAGACGACCACCGGCAAGCGGGCGACCGCAGCCGCATCGCCTCGTCGGGCACGCACGCGTGCCGAGCGGCGGGCGGGTCGTAACCCTTCCTGACGGCAGCCATAGAGGCAACCAGAACCGGCGACACGAGTGAGATTGAGTCAATGCTCTCACCCGGTCGCCGGTTCTGGGTAATCGTCAAGTTTGAGCAGCTCGATCCGTTCATCGTCGGGCCTCTCTTGGTGATTGCCTTTCGGCAGTTCTTGCCTCGCGGTGCCTATGAGAAAGACGGGTACTTGATTGAGCGCAAGAAATCTCTGATCCAGGTTGTAACCGACCCTGGCGGTATCAGGACGTTGGCTGCCGCTGACATCCGCCTGCAAGATCCGCGTCGGACTGGTAAGTGAGCTGCAGCCGTCTCATCGAAGGGTGAGACGGTTGGAGCCCATACCGGGCTTCATAAGGAGGGTACCGAATGGACATCCTGAAGGAATGGGAACGCGATCCACCGCGAACCGAGATGACCACCATGACATCGTTATGGTACGACTTCAAGCGGCGGCGGCGTGATCCAGCGAGCCCAATCTGTAGGTTCAGAGATGACATCCCGGACGCTTGTGCCCAAGACATAACAGCCCTAGACGCGCTGCGTCGAGCGGTGAGGAGCAAGCGTCCAAACGGGAAGATGCATAACCACCAGTCGAAGGTCTCAAAGAGTCTGCCGGCATTAGAGGATAAGCTTGTAAATAGCATACACTCGCTGTGCAGAGCTGAGACGTTCGGATCGTTGTACCACGGCATCGAGCTGCGAGCGCCGAAAGGCATCGGGCCAATGACGACGTACGACGTGGCTGTTCGCTTCGGCGCGTACCTGAGACTGAAGCCTGATCGTATCTACCTTCATGCCGGAACGCGAATGGGCTTGAAGGCACTCGGGTATGATCTAGAAGGCTGGTGGGTGTCGTTCCCGATGGAAGGTCTACCAGCCATACTACGGAACAAGGATCCGGATACGGTTGAAGACTTTCTCTGTACATACCGATTGGCGTTCGAAAGGTTGCCATGAGAACATACGAAGAGTTCGTCAGCAAGTTGCCCTTGTACCAGGCGACTCGCAGCAAGGACTTCCCCGGCTTCTTGATCGTGAAGTGCGGGCGGAAGGATTGTCCAGGGACAGCGGGTGACCGTCCGTTCCTGGTAGCAGAACGGGAGTGGCTGCGTCCATACCGTGTCCGGAAGGGACAGCAAGAACTACCGACTACGATCATCGGTCGGAGCTGTCCGTATTGCTTCCGCACAGGCCGCGTTCCCGCGAGGCGGGAGATCGGCTAGGATAACGGTTGGGAACGGCTTATACAAGCTCCTACAAGCTCGCTGGCGCCACGTAGATAGGCTACGGAGGCTGCCGGCGAAGGGGGATCCGGGTTGGATTGGTACCCTCGCCCGGATCCCCCAACTTACTCAGAACACGACGGGTATTCCCGGTTCAACTCCGGGCGTGTTCGTGGCCGTCAAGAAAAGGAGGGTACTATGAGAAAGAGAAAGGAAGTGGACAAGGCTGAGTTTGTCAGAGACTTGCCGAGAAAGGGTGGCCAGCATGGTAAGTGGATGGACATCCTAACTCCGCTCGTCAAGAAGCCTGGCCATTGGGCGCTCGTCTCTACGTGCGAGCATCCCGGTCAGGCGAACAAGCTACAGTCGAACCTACACGCTCGCATGGTGAACATTCCGGAACCGAATCATGTCTGGCAGTTCGCCGCGCGGGGCAGTGAGGTGTACGCAGTCTACAGAGGTAGAAAGAGAGGCGGCAATGCAAGCATTCGCCGAGCTAACCGAGGCGGGTGACCGCTGCGCCGTTCATTTCCGGTACAGCCCTGAGGCTGTCCTGGCGATGAATCGGTTGAAGCCTCTCGGAGCCAGGTTCGTCAATGCTCAGAACGGCGGGCCACTATGGACACTGCCGCTCGATCTGGTCGTCATGAGGCGTCTGCGAGAAGAGTTCGGTGACGAACTTGAACTCGGAAACGCGCTCAAGGCGTGGGGTCGGGCACAGGTGAAAAAGGAGTCAACGCTGCAGACGCTCGCGACGGCGGATGATGTTCCGCTCAAGGAGCTGAAGCTGAGCAAGAAACTCCCGAAGCTCGCCAAGTGGTTCCGACCGTACCAACGGGCGGACGTGAAGTTCATGGCTACGACCTCGTGCCTGAACCTGCTAGAGCCGAGACTCGGCAAGACGACTGAGGTGATCGGATCCATCTATGAGGCTGACCTCGAAAATGGGCCGCACCTTGTCGTCGCGCCGAAGACGACGCTGGATAGCGTTTGGCGCATGCAGATCGAGCGGTGGACAGGCCATACCGTGATCACCTTCTCCGGAGACCTCAATCTCTCGGAGAAGGCAGAAGCAGAGCGGATCGTTGATCGGTGTCTCGCCGACGGCAAGCCGTTCTGGTTCGTGACTACTGCGGATATGATCCGTCGCGGTAACTTTCCGAAGCTCGACCTGTGGAACTCATTCACGATTGACGAGTTCCATAAGACCGGACTGCCGGAGGTCAAGAACGTCTTTCCGAAGGTGGCAGTGTCGATCAAGGCTCAACGGAAGTTCGCTTTGTCCGGTACGCCGATGGGTGGTAAGCCGGTCAAGCTCTGGGGCGCGCTCCACTGGCTGGAACCTGACAAGTACACTTCGAAGTGGAAGTGGGCTGCTCAGTGGCTGGTCATCGAGACGACCTGGGGTAATCACAAGCAGATCGGGAACATCATACCCGGTCGCGAGGATGCGTTCTTCCAAGCTCTCGCTCCGCACGCTGTCCGCAGACTTCGCTCAGAAGTTCTGCCTCAGCTCCCGGAGACGCAGTGGTTGGATGTCTGGTGTGATATGACGCCGAAGCAAGCGAAGCAGTATGACACCTTCGCTCGCCAAGCCGAGGTTCGCATCGACGAATACCATCTCTCTGCTACCTCAATCCTGGCCGAGTACACGCGGTTGAAGCAGTTCGCGAACCACATGTGCAAGGTCGAAGTTCTGGATGTAGATGAGGAGACAGGTCGCGTCGATATGAAGGTCAAGGCGACCGAGGAGTCAGGCAAGATCCCGTTCCTGCTGGAGAAGCTGGCGGAGCGCGGGATTGATCCTGAGGATCCGGACGGCGAAGACCAAGCGATCATCGCGTCTCAGTTCCGCGAGACCGCCGAGATGATCTACAAGTATCTCAACCGGGTAGGCATCCGGTGCGAGATCATCTCGGGCGCAGTCAAGCAGAAGGATCGGAACCGGATCATGGCTGACTTCCAAGCTGGTCGTGTCCGAGTCGCGATCCTGGTGACTGCGGCTGCCGGTGTCGGGATCACGCTGAATCGCGCGAGCGACGTGCATGTACTCGATGAGACCTGGAACCCTGACGACCAGACTCAGGTCACCGACCGAGCCGTGGATACGACGAGAAATCACCAAGTGACGGCCCTCGTCTATCGGAGCAAGGGCACGGTGGAAGAGTACATCAAGAAGGTCAACGACGAGAAGTTCGAAGTGAACAAGAACGTCTTGGATCTTCGGCGTCAGGTTCTGAAGCAGCAGGCGAAATGATGGAGATCCTATTCCTCATCAGCCTGGTAGTCGGAGTTTGGCTCGGAATCAGACGAGCGAACTTCAAGATGGAGCAGCGAATCGATCTGCTCAAGGAGAAGAAATCACCCCGGAAAGCGAGGGTGAATGTATCTGAAGACGCCCCGGAGGAGATGACCCAAGCCGAGCTGAAGGCAATGGGGCAGTGGTTCTCCTAGCATCGAGAGGGTACCAATCCGATTTGAGCGGGCAATCGAGACCCCCTAAAGGGGGTCTCGGCCCGCAATCGGCCAACCCATCCCTCTATAGTCGCGGGCGACACCCCCACCACTCCCGCGCGCTCGCCGCTTACGCGCGTACGTGCGCGGATACGTGCATGGCGACTACCCGCAGCCTCGCGCGGGGGCGCGAATATAGGCGCGCGGCTAAGCATTTCAAGCCATCAGGCCTAGAGTCATCGGAGACCTAGAGTCATTTAGACCCATTTAGGATGCAACGGGAAGGTTTCGGAGGGCTTTACTTTTCGTTTGAGTTCAGGTAGACTCCCCGAGTCGCGGCGCTTTCGGGGCGGTCGCGGCGTTGGTACAAATAGGAGGGAGCGTTTGAAACCTGAACCTGAACAGGAGCCACTGCGGCGCACCATCTGGTCTCGACCGGATGAGAACTCAGTGTACCTGACGGCCAGCAAGCATATCGAGAATCTGGACAACAAGATTCTCGCGTCTGCTTTGAAAAAGCTCGCGGTCGCTGACGCGAATAGCGGAGGGATCGACGGGCATGCCGTGATCGAATGGTTGGAGACGCACATCTCCCACGTTGAATGGGTAATACATCACATCCAGCACGATCTCGATATTCAGCGTAGCATCCAAGAACTGCTACCCGAAACGATGAAGAGGCAGTGCGAGGAATGTGAGACATGGTTCATTCCGAACCGAGCTGATCAGAAGTTCCATTCCAACGTATGCCGCCAAAGTGCATATCGGAAGCGGCGGCGTTACGTGTAAGCTATAGGAGGTTATCCGTAACGTGGAAGATCACATCAAAATGTTCAAGCATTTCGGCAAAGAGCGGGAGTTCTCGATGGAAGAAGCCATGCGCTTCCTCAACATCGAGAGCGGCCCCACGTTCGCGTACGGGGCGCGGACGGCTGCGCGCCGGCATGCACGCCGGGACTGCCAGGGGTACTACCTGGCTTGTCCGTACAACGACCGCTTCCGCATGATCTTTACCCGGAACCCCGAGCTGATTGCCAAGCAGCTGCGAAAGGATCGGGCGACTCATCGCGGATCGAAAGACACGCTGATTGAGCTGGTCTCCATCGGCATCGAGGTCGGCGCGAACGACGGTATCGACTTCATGAAGTGGTTGACTCTCTATCGGCTAGAGCGGGAGATGGAACAGGATCTCCTCGATATTGAGTTGAAGCGCCAGGAGCTTGATAAGAGGCTTCTCCGCGTGGCATAAACGTAAACTCCCCGCTCGGAGCGAGAACTTTACTTTTCGGTTGAGTTCCGGTAGGCTCTCCGGGTCGGGCGATCCCCCGCCGCCGTCGGTGCTTGACGAGTCCCGATGGCGCGGGGGTCGCTCGCGGGGGTTGATCGGGAACCCCAGTGGATGACTCGTCAAACCGGGGAATGGAGGGTAACCACGTGAGTACAACGATCAAACGGACACGACGCCGCGCGGATCTGGCGCGGCATCGGCAGCCCGTCGTTGCGCCCGAGAACCACCACACGCGCGACGGGCTACCGATGCTGAGAACGTCGGAGCGCGGGACTTTCAAGCGGTGCCGCTGGAAGTGGTGGATGGAGTTCGAAGAGGTACTCAAGCCTAAAACGGACATCCCGCCGCTACGTTTCGGCTCGCTGATCCATATGGCGCTCGCGGACTACTACAAGAAGGGCGTCCGCCGTGGGCCCAAGCCTAGCGACAGCTTTCTCCGATACTACGACGAGGAGGCCAAGGCCCAAGGTGAGTTCGGTTTCCGCGTTGACGACCTGGAAGCTGACGAGGTCTGGGCGGAAGCGCGCGAGCTAGGCGTTGCTATGCTCGACCACTACATCTCCCACTACGGGCGCGACGATGAGTGGGAGGTACTCGTCACCGAGCAGCCGTTCCAGCAACTTGTCTACCGTCCATCCGAAGGGTTCCCAGGCGGCTCGTCGTTCAACGAGCCTTGGTTCTGGTACGTCGGTACGCTCGACCTGATCATCCGGAACCGCATCACCGGGAAGATCCATATTGTCGATCACAAGACGGCGAAGGCGATCCAGGTCATGTACCTCTCGCTTGACTCGCAGGCGACCGGCTACTGGACGTGGG